>Ga0164294_10001154_pt1 | contig 24803 bp, 29 predicted proteins | sample GEODES005metaG_FD_111479 | JGI IMG/M metagenome (GOLD analysis project Ga0164294, IMG submission 111479) | Oligotrophic lake water microbial communities from Sparkling Lake, Wisconsin, USA - GEODES005 metaG | ecosystem: Environmental > Aquatic > Freshwater > Lake | place: USA: Sparkling Lake...
GCTGGTCCATGGTTAAGTGATGGTCGCATACTTACATATCTATTAAATCATCCTAATGAATTCTTTGAACAATTAAAATCAGAAATTACCAAAGAAGCAGCAAAAGGCCAAAAAGGTGGTTACTCAGTAAGTATTCGCTGGCATGATGCTGGTGACTTCTTTAGCCCTGAGTATATGGACATGGCATTTAAATTAGCTCAATCATTACCTGACGTTAAGTTTTATGCTTATACTAAAGTAGCATCGGCGGCAATGGCTAATAAGCCTAGTAACTTTATTATTAATTGGAGTGAAGGTGCAAGTACCGGTCAAGAAAAACAAATTAAGAGAAATGATCCAAACTTAGATGTAACTAAGAATAGTCGTATCGTTCCTAGTAGTTTGTTTTATGATTTATTAGTTAAGGATTCTAAAAAGAACTTGGTTAAAGGACCTGAAGGTCAATGGCAAGTAATACCTGATGAATTACCTGAATTAAAACAGCGACTAGCTGATAAGTATGGCATAAGCAAGAATAGCATATTAAGCTACGATGAATGGAATACTAAGGGCAAGAATAATAAATCCATGAAGTGGAATGTTATTGTTGCCCCAGGTGAGCCTGATTTAACAGCAAATGACCCCGGTGTATTAGGCACTCTATTGTTGAAGCATTAATGCGTATTAGAGAGTTATTAGAGTCGGTTCAGGACCAAGCTATCCACTTGACCAAATTGGGTAAGTTTCATAGTGGTTCTGACCAGTTAGGTGAATGGGTTCCTGAAAGGTTAACTCATTCATTTGCACTGCATCCTAATAAATGGGAATCAACCTTTTTTAGTTTGACTAATAAAGATCCTAGAAAGATCAGTTACTATAAACCCAAAAATATAGATATTGTACCAGGTACTTTAGTAGGAGATATGGCTATTGCCAATCGTTTCTATCGTACTAAAGATCCAGTAGAAAGAGAACAGTACGCTAAAGCTTACAAGGATTCGTTAAAACCTTATCCAGTTGATGTTAGTCAGTATCGCATGCCTGAGTTGTTAATTCCTAGAGAACAAAGTGTAACAGAAGAAGTAGACAATAAACCAACTATTGGTATCAATGTCAGAAGTGATGGCAATACTGACTACGCTAGTTTAATTGTTGACGGTAAAAAGAAATACGAATCTAGAAAAACCGACAGTCTTAGGCCATATGTTGGTAGAACTGTTGGTATTGTTAGAACTGGTAATGGCCCTGCAGTTGCAATTGGGCAAGTAACTATTGGGGAACCAATAGTAGTAGATGCTGAAAAGTTTGATAAACTTAGAAAACAACATCTAGTTCCGCAAGGTAGTCTGTTTGATATCGGAGCCAACGATACCAAATACTTGTATCCAATGATTAATCCAATACGTTGGGATGAAGAGAAATTAATAAAGAATAAAGGTATCGTTGCTAGAAAAATTCAAGAGCAAGAATTAACCGAGTTTGACTATAATAAACATGTCAACATGCTTAATGATTATATGAATAAATTAGGCTATAGTTATATCGGTCATGGTACAGACGCACATGTTTTTGCTAAAGAAGAAGGTCCAGTAATCAAAGTATTAATACCTGAGAATGGAGATATCTCTACTGCTAAAAATCCATTCTTAGCATTTCTTAATTATTGCGAGAAAAATGCTAATAACCCACACTTACCAAAGTTTATAGAAACTACTAAACAACCAATTCAATTGGGAGTTGAAAAGTTTGATCAGGTAGTTATGGAACGATTAGAAGAATTAGATCCTGACTATGATGAAATGATTATAGATATGATGTATAGTATTGACGAAGGTAGACCATTAGATCCACAATATCGTCAATATGCTAATTTCTATAAAACACTTAAATCAGTTATAGCCACTGGTACTAAATTAGGATTTAGTAATGATATTATCGCTCATGATTATAGTAATGTAATGCAGAGAGGGGATACACTAGTAATTGCGGATCCTTGGGTTAGTGCAGGGTTAAAGGAAGAATTATCTGAAGGACTAATAGACTTTGTACAACGAAAGCTTGGATTAAAGTGGGGTCAAGCAGGAGATGTTATAAAAGGTAGTGTAGTAGCAGAATACCTTGATTCACAAGGTGACACTATAGACTCGGATAAGTATATCAATAGTAAGTTTAAATTGATGAACATCAGTGATGATGAGGCAGCCAAATACAGAGAAATATCTGATAGATCAGGATGGCCTAGCAATACACCATATGAGAAAATTAAAGATTGGGGCATAGACGATTACAAAATGAATCGTATTCGCAGGAATGATGTTACATATCAAAGTTTAATGAAACACATTCCTGTAGTATCAAAGCGTGGATTTATAATTAATGGTAATCATCGTATCGCCCGCGCTATCGAACTTGGAATAGATCCTATTCCAGTTCTTAAAGAAATTTAAATCTTTAGTAGTTGACCAATAGTAAATAAACTTTTCATATAGGGTGATACATTCTTTAACACAGAAACTTCTATATCACCTTTTCTACGTGGCCCAATCGTTACATCAATTTTACAGTTATTAATACTTTCAAATATAGTTACCATTTCTTTAACTGTATAACCTTTACCATGCCCTAAACACTCTAATTGATTAGAGGACTTTTCAATAGCGGTTTTAATAGAATTGCAAATCTCATTTACATGTACATAATCACGAACACAAGTACCATCGCCTGTATTATAATCACCACCGTATATAGTAAATTTGCCTGTTTCACTAGCCTTAATTAAATTGTAGAATAATCCATCTGGATTAGTAGGTTTAACTACTGTACTACCAATTACATTGTAAAATCTAAAGATAGTATAATCCATACTACTCATTTCAGAATAAGACCTAACTACATCCTCTGCCGCACGTTTACTAACACCGTATGCACTTTCACATGATTCAGCAGCACCAGTGCTAGCGAAAATAAAGTTTTTAGTTTTTATTTTATTGATTACATTCATCGTACCATTTAAGTTAGTAATGTAATATTGAATAGGTTGCTTTTCACTTTCTCCTACATTAACTAGAGCGGCTAAATGTATAACTGCATCAAATTCTTCGTCTAGTTGAAAATGACGGTTAATGTCACATTGATAAAATGCATGTGGTGCTACTTGTGGTTCAACACGATCAAGGCCATGTACTTCGTATTCATCTTTTAACATAGTAGTAAGATGACTACCAATATATCCTGAGTTACCTGTTATTAATACTTTTTTCATAATCCTTCAAATAGGCTTAAGCCTGTTACTTCCTCTACTGGTCTGAAAGAGGGGTCTTTAGATAAGTATGTATCATTATCTGTGTAGATAATATTAATAAATTTTTTCTTATTAGACAACACACTTTCAAAATCTTCACGTGCCAAATGTGTGCGATTCAAATCAGTAATATAATCACGGTATTTAACAGTGTCATATGTATTGATTTTAGCGGCATTAGTATTGCTACGCTTACCTACAAAATCATCTAAAAATTGAATCCAACCTTTAGCTACATCATTATCAAGGCTTTTTACATAATCTAATGCTGATGGTAGTTGATCACCACCATAAATTGTTTTAATCAATTCACTAGCATTCTTTATATCTACCTTATGATAATATTGACTGACAAAATTATCACTCCAGTCTTGTGTATCTAATACTACACATGGCATATGACCAAGACATTCTAAAAATGCAAATGGATAATTCTCACGCAAACTTGGCATAAAGAATACGCTACTACTACGAATAAAATCTACTTTTTCTTTTCCAGTAATACCTGCCTTAATCACATAATCATGAATGCCTGACTCACTAAATGCTTTTTCAAACTTCTTAGCACCATTGCTATTAGTCATCACTTTGCAAGGTAGTTTAGCTTCCTTCATTACCCGAATATATGCTTCAGGGTTTTTACCTTCTTCCCAACGACCAATAAATAGAACGCCTTTACGATCACCAGTGTATCTTTCTAATAATCCACGCTCGCTCATTGGCATAGGTAACAAACGACAGTTTGTTGCTCCGTACTTAGTTAGTTCATCAATATTCTTTTGGCTTTGTGTACCGATAATAATATCAGTAAACTCCATATGTTTGTTATAGAAGTTATGATAACTGTCTAAGAATACATCACTACCTTGGCTTTCACGGAAAATCATACTATGCAAATGTGTATAGAATACAACAGGAATATATTGATTGACAGTCATAGCATAGGCCGCTGTCATTGCTTCCTGTGTATTGCATACCAACATATCATAAATGTTAGTTTCAAATCCCTGTAGTATACTTTTTCTAAAATTTACAATTTTTTCAAAATTGATAGTATCACTAAACGCAAATGTAGCGGTATGGTCTGAATACTTAAGAGGTTCTTTTGGTGAAATAATATTTGCACCCAAACTTTCTATAAGTTTACTAAAATCATTTGTGGGTGCTTTGTCTAAAACAATGTCAACTTTCCAGTTGATACGCTGACACATTTCAGTAAAACCTTTTGCAAACTGACCAATACCACCATGTGGAATAAAATGTTGGTCACTAATCAAAAAACCAATTCGTTTTTCATATAGTTTCATTATGTACCCCATTCGTTTTTGAATAAAGGTACCTGGAGTCTATCGCTGTATCGTAATCCATGTTTCATTGCTAACATGGCTACATTTTTATTATTCATAGAGTATACACTTTCCACACCACCTACTGGCATTAGATAAACATGGCCTTTAAAACCTGCGGCACGATATGCGGCAATAGCGCATTCAGCATCAGCAAAGTCTTGTTCTGTGGCTATCACAAATTTTAGATAGGATGTGCCATATTGTTCGTATTCACAGACTATTTCGGGTTTGATAGCATCATCCCACGCTTCTCCGCTACAAGGCAGTTTAGCACTAACACTAAATGTGATTTCTCTATTGTACCATTTGCTCCATTCTTTCAGTGCTAATTTAAATTCTGGAGTTAGTTTTTGAGTACCATTTGTTTCAAAAGTAATTTCTTTTAAATCATGCATTTTAAGATGATTTAACAAATCAGGATATTGTCGTTGCCAACCCAGTAGAGGTTCGCCACCTGTAATAACCAAATGTTCATCACGCCATTGGCCATATGGGAGAATTTCCATGATCCTATCTACAATGGCATTTGTACTAAGTACAGGACTTAGTTCTTTAAACGCAGGATCCCAACTGGCATAACTATCGCAACCCGTACTGACAAGAGGCAGTTCTTTATAGTCTTTGTAAGGAGTATTTCCATGAGCAAATGCTACTTGAATTCTTCCTACACTTTTTTCTCCACGCGGCATGCCAAATCCATCGCAGGTGAAATTACAGCCAAATGTACGAAGAAAAATACTTGGCACACCGGTGTATTTTCCTTCTCCTTGAATACTATAAAAAAGTTCGCTTACTTTAATCTTACTCATCTGTATAATCTTTAAATAATTGTATACGGGCTTTTTTGCCTAATTCCTGATCAAATATAACTCTTGCCGAAGTTAACATAGCACAGGCTAACATTAGTACATCTTCTCTATTGTCACACATCATAATTTGGCGATCAATGGGTTCCATTAATTCTGCCATACGGTCTCTGATATCACTCATTTAAAATTCCTGAAGTATTCACCAATGTCGTATAATCCCTGCTATGATAAACATATTTGTAATGATATATGTTAACACAATACAAGTTCTAACCAAAGCTATTAGGTCACTTTCCTGATCTGTAGCACCAGACTTTTCTCCCAATGCCTTGCTCCATAACCGCCAAAGCCTAACCCTCGTAGATTGCTGAATTGGCTCCATGCTCAAAAACCTCGGCGCTTTTAATTCTTACATTAGGATTAATGGGATATCGCATATTACCGCTAGCTAATAATTCAGCCATCTTGTCAAAACATAATTTAGCAAACATTTCACAACCCACGCCTTCTACAATACGTAAGTCACAAATTGCACCGCGCTCATGCGGTTTAACTTCAGAATGATTAGCCATCCCTGATTGTGGTGGATGACCCATCCAACTCATTTTACGGAAGAACTCTAAATAAGGATCATCTTTTGCAATGACCAATGTATGATCAAACATATAATCGGCCCAAGTCTTGAATTCTTTTAGGCCACCAAAGTCCATACCCCAGTTTTTGTCATCCAATGTTTCACATTCAAATATCAATTTGATACCAATGCTGTATCCATGTAGGGTACTACAATGACTATGTGTAGCGCGCCATTGTCTAAAACAGCAACTCAATCCTCTGTCATTGCCATATGTTTTAGTTGAATAAAACTTTGCCATATTAATCAACTAAATTGGTTACTAGAGTTTTGATTTCGGCATCGGTTAAGAAGAATTGATAGGTTGAGGTATCTACAACCTCACCTTTATCATTTTTACTTTCTTGGATAAACTCAATATGAGTCAAACTTTGTGGTTTCAAACACCTATTTTTTTTAACTCTAACTGTGTATTGATGCATATCTTTAAGAACAAATTCTTTCATTTTATTACCTTTTTAAAATATCAATCATTTTTTTCTGAGATTCTTCTTTTAAGAATTCATCTTCACCTGTAAACTTACCAGATCGTTCAATTATATCATCTAATAAAAACTTAATATTATATAACTCTTTTTTTATTTCCCATTGAGTAAATCCATCATTAACTGAACTATTTAGTTCTCTTCCAGCTGCACTAATTTGGTGAACTACAGTATTTAAATCTAGTGGTTTTTTAAAACCCATTGTTATACCTTACAGGTACAGTTGCGTCCTTGATTGCAATTTCCATTGCAATTATTATTGCTTGTGGTTTTAAATATTGAAAAGTATATTATAGCAACAATTATAGGTAATGTCAATATCGTCAACATTATCGCATCCTTGCAATCTGATAAAATTCATTGCGTACTTCGGGATCAGATTTAAACCCACCACCAAGTCTAGTAGTAACGGTACTACTACCAGTATCTTCTACACCTCGGCTTTTGACACAGTAATGTTGAGCATCAATCATAACCGCAACATCATTTGTTTCAAGGATAAACTGTAGTGCATAGAAAATCTGTTCAGTCAATCGTTCTTGAATTTGTGGACGTTTGCTAAAGTATTCTACAATACGGTTGATTTTACTGAGACCCAATACTTTTCTTTTTGGTACGTATGCTACAGTCGCTAATCCATCTATAACTACAAAATGGTGTTCACAGTTACTTTGAACGTTGATATTACGTTCAACCACCATTTCATTATAGTGCATTTTATTGTCTACTGTAGTACATTTTGGGAATGCTTCAAAATCAAGTCCCCAAAAAATTTCATTTACATACATTTTAGCAACACGATTAGGTGTTTCTATTAGACTATCATCGGTTAAGTCTAAGCCGAGAATTCCCATAATCTCACGAAAATGATTCTCAATTTTATCAATTTTTTCTTTTCGGTCAATACCGTTTGAAATAACAGGAGTTTCAACTCCCATTCGTTCTAGATATTCGTGTACTAGTAATCCTAGTTCAGGATCTGTTTTGGTCTTATTATACGACATTTGATAACCCTCCGTTGTGATGGTTTTGTTTTGACATTTTGTCACCTTTTTGTGACATTAATATTTATCAATATTTACTTTCTCTAAGATATTTTCTATAGTCAGTAGACATTCTAAGCATACTATCACCTTTGCCTTCTAAAATGTCACAAATTCGGTCAATAGTACCATCATTATACTTACTAATCTTACCAATATTACTGTGAGGTTTAGTCAACAATTTCTCTAGTTTAGCTAGGGCATCTTCTATTGACCAAGGTATATAAAGTCTTGTATGGTCATTAGAAAAAGTTTCAGGGAAAGACCGATAAGCAGGGAATAAAACATTACACCCAAGAGCATCTGCTTCACTGACTGTGTTGGAAACCCAATCTTGAAGGGCGCAATTAAAGACAACCCTACTATCATTAAGAATATTATAATAAGCATTTTTTTCTAAGTTTTCATAAACCGTTAGCCAACCTTTTTCTTCAAACTTGCGAGTCCTACTCATGTAAGATTGATTGTTTGATTTAAGACTACCGCCGCTACATATAACAAATTCAGTATTGTGATTTGGATGTGAGGCATAATATGCTTCAATCAAATCCATATACAAATCAGGTTGTTTTTCTTGATCCCATCGTGAACTGAATACCACACGCATTCTACGATCTTTGAAATTTTTAATTTTCTCAACACGGCTTTGTACTTCATCAAGACCAAATGCAAGCCCACTGATATTGTAGATTGATGCCTTCCAACCTGCTACCTTCATGTGCATGACCATTTCTTCATTAGTAGCAAGCAAACCATCTACGAACGAATCAACCATTTTTTCATAATGGCCCATCCACTCTGACATGCCCCAGACATGAACAAAATCATCTGGATCAATAGACTGAGCAAGACAGCGAACAAAAATACGAGGCTGATGCTCACTACCGATTTGATTGAGGATATAAGGTAAGCTCTCGATTCCTGGTTGAAACATGTCCTCAAAGTAGATAACATCTTCATTAGTGCATTCTCCTGCCTTCATCATACGAACTAGATTCATTAGTTGCGACATACCAAAATATGTGCGACCATGTGCATCTAGTACCTGACCAGTAACAATAGCTTGATCAGTAGTTAGTGTTTCACCCGGTACAATTACATAATCGATTCCTCGACGTTTGAATACAGATTCATTCCAATCTTGTAACTGTAAAGTGTATCGGGCTTTGTAGGGCTCTAGGCCCATATAAAATAGTTTACGCATTATTTTCTCTCGGTATCTTCTTCAACGCATTGTGTTCCATATTGGACTTCAAGAATATGACAATATTCATCGTAGTTATTTTGACCTTGATGCCAAACATTAGGGGATATAATATAAGTTTCGTTTTCTTTTTTAGATACTAGTAGTATATCATTATTATGAATTGTTGCAATATCACATTTACCCTTTAATATATACCAATGTTCATTGCGCTTTGTATGGCGTTGCATTGATAATTGTTTCTTAGGTTCAATGACTAGTTCTTTGACCTTATAAGTAATTTTATCATCCAAAACTCTATACCATCCCCAAGGACGTTTTGTTTTGGGAGATTTCCATTCTTCTAATAGCCAACTACTACTATTCTTTTTATCTTCTCCGCCTACACCAAATACAAATTCTATATCGGAAAATACCATTTCAGGAATGTTGTCTTTAGTACGATCACCACCATTAGCAAAGATAATTTTATCTGTAGGATACATTTCTTTAACTTTACGTATGGCATCAATCGCGGTTCCATCAGTATCATCAAAATTAATAACATTGTGAACCATATGTAGATTATCTAGTATAGTCATGCGTTCGTGCCATGGCATAAATGCTTGACCCTTTTTGCGTTCAAGCCAAGCATCGCTGTTAAGACCTACAATTAATTGGTCACCTAGATGCTCGGCATGATTCAAATAACTAATATGTCCACTGTGTACTGGATCAAATCCTCCAGTAACTAGAACTATAGTTTGCATTAGGCTGCTTTCATATCAGCATCCCACATATTCTTTATAGGTTTGCCCTGCAAGAGTTTGGTATATTGTCTAAATACATAGCTTTTAGTGCTATAGAGTTCGGCTTCGTTAAAACGATAGCCATATTCCACACAAAAATCCCGATATTTTTCGAGGTCGTCGAAAATTGCATGAACACGGGCGTTAGGTTGAAAGTTATATTTTGCCATTATATTTTCCTTTAAATAGCAAGTTGTTGATAAGGTTTGGTTGTGTTGTAGTAAATTGTGGCGCCGTTCTCACCATCTTCTGATACAGTGATATGAATGTCACGGTCGGGATAGCGATTAGCAATAGACTGATAAAGGTCATCACTAATCATTTCACAACTTTTGAAATTTAGTTCAAGTGTGCCGCGATAGAGATTCTCCAACCATCGCTTAAACTGAATAAATTCAATATCCCTGTCGTTATGAAATACTTGAATCGCCACATTAAAATGAAAAATGTGACGATGCGGAGTTCCTAAAAAGCTTACGTCATATTCATCTCCTGTTGCCAAATTAGCATCAATAGATGCTGCTGGATAGCAATGAATACCTTCTTTTTGAAACGTAACCCAAATCATGCGTTTGGCTTGATCTTTAATACGGTTACGCTTTTCTTGTTTAGCGAGTACTGCTTGTTCCATTATCTATCATCCTCAAAGTTAACTCGGTCATGTTCTTCTTCCCATTGAAGTTTCTGCAATTTTCTAATTTCAAGTTGGGTTTTTGACCTTTTACTGATCAAGTCTTGAAGTTTTACTTGGTCTTTATTTTCATTTTTCATTAATGAAAAAACCTCGTTGTCTAGATTTTTGTAAGTTTCTTGTAAATTTCTAATTTGAGATTTATATGGCATGTTGATTCCCGATTATTAATCCTCTATATTATAGTCAGTAGTTGCACTGGGCACACCGTCAAATTCCAGCCATTTAGATGCCGGGCATCGAATACGTGCTATTGTAACTTTAAAGGGCATAAGACACCCGCATTTTTTACAGACTTTAACAATATTGTTGAATTCATCACAACTTTTACAAATTGCGTAACGTTCACTAGCAGTAACGAGTGGTACAAACATAACGACCTTTCCTTTAATCTGTAACTAGCACTGTATGCTCGTTTTCATCTTCATATGTATTGAGTTCTTCTGTAGCAAACAATTGATCAAACATTGTCATAGCATTTACTGTTTTCTTACCACTAAATCCTTGACTACCGCTTTGCATCTGCATCCAAAATCTGCTATAATGATCAATCAAGTCTAGACTCTTTTGACGGTCTTTGAGAGAGAAAATTTCATCTACAATTTCACTAAAACGAATACGCTCAAAAGTTTCATTCATAATCATTTTTGGAATAATACCTTGTTCATATCTACGGTTAGCCTCTTGCACAGCATAGATATGTTGATATACATTGTGAGATTGAAGTAGAGTATAACTTAATGTATCCCAACTAGTTTTTGTTTCTTTACCATGCTGACCAATGAATCCTTGACCCCTGTAGCATAAGTCCTTCATAAGCATTCTATCAGTTACGGGACTATCTGTAAATAGTTTATGGATACCGTCTTGTAGTACACCGTCACTAAATTTGCGAGTATCTGTAGCATAAGATTTTTTCTCTGCGGTTTTTTCCATGCTATAGGACCATTTTTTATTATGCTCAATACTGGTATTGAAATATGCTAGTCCTTTAGCTGCACTGAAAAATGGACTAGCACAGTCAAAAGTAATCTGAAGTTTTGAGTTATGATACTTCCTAACCGCTCGTTGAATATCGGTAAAAAGTACCGCATATTCTAAAATAGAAGTACCCAAACAATGAATCAAATCATGCTTACCTTCTTGTAGAAGACCATCATGGATGATACCCACGATACGTTTGAGAGTAAGATGAATATCAATTTTATTTTGTCCCCCAAATGCCCAACCATTGAAATGATTTTCAGGATAGATATTTGGGTCACAATATTTTTTCATCTCTTCATACCACTGGTCACTTTGAGTATGAGTAAGACCCTGTAGAACATTTAAGAACTTGCAGTTACCATTACGGTTCTCAATAAAATATTCGTTATTGATATGTGTAGCATCGATAGCCTCTTGAATAGTACTGATGCCATGTAAAGACTTACCTGTCTTTGGATCCTTTAAGTGAAATGTGCGTAGAGATTGCGAAGGAATATCAAGACACATACCATAGTCCATGTATGTGTCCATCCATGTGAGAACTGCTTTACGCTTAATCATTGCCTTGGGACAGTTAGGATCTTTCCAATCTGCGGGCCATTGACCTTTTAGAATTTGAAAACCACCGCTATCTCCTAGCATAAATGTACCACTTTCACGATCACGGATAATACTTTCGTTGAAGTCAACTTTAGTAGTATCTAAGTTAGCATGACCCGCACTATACAATCCCCATTTGTAATAGTACATTCCTTCTTTACTATTAAGAAAATTAAGTTTTTCTACATCACCACCAAACCCTGGTGGGATTCTTGCAGCTTCAAAATACTCTTCACCATTGCGCTGTTTACCCAAGCCAGCAATGTAAAAACTACTGACTGCTGGCAAGAATAGTGCCCAATCGGGATTGTGTGCGGATGATAGATTTATTTGTTCCATTATGCTTTCAAGAGCGTTGTAACTACTTTAATCTGCTCTTTAGTGTAGTTGAGTTGGTCAACTAAATCTTTCAGAGTAGTATTTTCTTTTGCTAGTCTTTCTAGTTCTTTTTCTTCATGCATTTGTTCTCTAGCCCATCTCACAACCATCAAATAATCATGATCAGCATTTAAATTTATTGAATTTTCAATATCCATCCAACCAGTACCATTGCTTACTTGAAATTTTTTAGTCGTGCCGTTCCATTGAACAGATCCGGTAACACCTGGTAAATTGTATGAAGTATCATTTTGAAAAAATGGTACACCACCTGAGTGGTTAATTCTAATCATTTAACTTGTCCCGGAAGTAGATATTGATAAGTAGCTACTCCACTGTCAACCGTAATTTCAGCAACACCTTGGTCAGAAATTTTGACGATTTTATCGCCTGACAGATCCATAATTGCCAAGAAAACTTTAACGGGCCACATAAAAGAACGAGCCAATGATCCAGTTACACCAGAGTAAAAAACGAAATTTCCACTGTGGGTAGATGGATCACCAAAATAAATCCTAAGATCACCATTTTCAGTTTTAGTAGCAAAAGTTGTTTCTTCGCTATTAGCCTGATGTTGTTTTTTCAAACGCAAGATACCTGAAACTGTAGGTTCAAAACTAATGTTCCATGTAGCACCCTTAAATGTAGGGCTCTTGACTTTTTCTTCAATAATAGCCTTAGCCATTAGGCGATAATCATTAACAAAATCTTTAGTTTTTGTTTCAAAATGAATTGCTGTAGGAACATCCTCACCATCTTTATTCTGTCTAGTGACATTAATGACAGCATGTTCATCATAGTCATCAAAGCCAAGAATAGTTTTGAGTTTGCCAAGATTAGGCATACCAAACGTTCCGATAAAATCAGCAGAAGGACTATTAAACTTTCCGTTAATAATAACACTTTTATCTTCAGATACGGCGCTAATTTGCGTTTCTGTATCTGTTCCTGTGATTTTGATAAGCTCAATATTGCCTAAGCTGGATGTGTGTTCAATCAAGTCTTGTAAATTATCTTTCATATTTTTTCCTTTATATCTGTTATTTAGGTTACTATAGTGCATATTATAGTGGAATTTATTGCGAAATGCAACATCAATTTAACCAAAAGAAAATAAATCATCAAATGTATTACTAGTATTTGTGTCGCTACGCAAATTCCAATCTAACACACCTAATAAATTTTCAATCTTTTCATCTACTAGTGTTCGTTCCATTTCAGCGTCATCAAATGGCAACTCACAGAACCAACTTGGTAATCTTAGTTCATCAGTTGGATATGCTATTGAAGTAAATCCTAATGGGTTTGATTTAAGTTTACAAACCACTACCTTCATACCGTCTACAATTTTCATTGAGTAATTATCACTGTTTACTTTACGCAAATAGTTATAATTAAGAGCCGCTCTAACGTGACCCGGCATATTAGCTTTACCAACTTTGCTTTTTGCTTCTAGGTCGCCATACATAGTAAGTTTGTTAACTGACTTGGGCGATCCTTTAGTCCAACTATCCTGTGCTGATAACTGACGTTTAAATTCCTTAATGAGTTCAATTATCTGTGCTCTTTGTTCACCAGCAAGAACTCTTTTAAGAACATCCATCAAAAATTCTTGAATGTATTTGGGGGTATCAGCACGTTTTAAATCAAGACCCATAGCCTTAATATCACCTGTTTTACCATTAACATCTTTGCGTTTACCTTCTTTGTCAAAGATATTGATAGCATAACGTTTCTTAGTGATAAACAATGAACGATCGCCGATCAATTCACGACCAGCTTTAATAATTTCACCATTCTTTCTTGGAGCATGAAACGCACGTTCCATGAAAGATGGGAATGAGTCATTGGCTTGATCGGCTATGCTATCATACAACCCAATACACATCTCTTTATTCCAATCTAGCTCACCTTTATCAATTTGTTCTTTGAGTATAGGATATGCTGTGAAATAGCAACTGTCAGTATCGCCATATACAATTGCTTGTCCTTCATGTGAATATGTACCTTCAACTAGTTCATTGATGGTACTCATCATATGGCGAACAATTTGACGACCGCTTAGTGTTACAGATTGACCGATACGCTTATCATAGAAGCGACAATGTTCGTTAAGAAGTGCACCATATGCACTATTAAGTAAAATCTTACGCACTAATTGACGTTTATCCCAATACTCTTTATCTTCGTCGGTAGTTGATTCTTTAAGTTTCTTTTGCATGACCTTACGATCACTGTACCAGCGTGAGAGTAGACCGGGAATCACTCCTTCTTTCTCGTAAGTATAGATAGTACCATTTGCACTAATGATATATGGCTTATGACTGTCAAAGATCAATTTCCATATTTCTGCCGCACTCATTTCTACACTACGGCCATCTTCGTAGTCTACTGTAAGAATAGTACCACGTTCTTGGTTCATAATAGCAGTATATTCTAGTGAACCAAACAAGTTCTCCCAAAGAATACTACCTGTTACGTCATCATCACCTTCTTTGTATCGTTTTTTTTCAGTAGCTAGCCGCCTACCTTTTTCATACATGTATTGGTCAGTGAGTGTTTGTCTGACCTGTGCGACAATGGTTTCTGGGGCCATGTTAAGAGCGCGGATAGCTGAGGGGTAGAGCGAGTTAATATCGACCGCCCCAACCCATTCGTGAACACCTCTTTTGGGAGTAGCAACATAGGCACCTGCTGCTTGTTGGACATCTTCTGCATTTTCAACCTTTCGTTTTTTATCAGGAACAACCAATCCACGTTCGTGGGCTTCATTCATAATTGCCATTTCAATCATTGCTACAGAACCCATTACTGTTGGTAGCAGTACTGTATTCTCATGCGCTAGTTGATTTGCCAATTCTAAGAATTTTAATTTGTTGTGAATTTTAACCAACAACATAGTATCTTGTCTATTATATTCGATAAAGCGTTTGAAGTCTTTATTGTACAATTGGTCAAGAGTACCTTCATATTGAGTTTTGTTTTCACCGACTTCCATCTCACCAATGAAGTCTAGCTTATAGCTATGCCGACTTTCATAATTATACTTTTTGTATAGTTGTAGATAGTCCATGTGAACACGACCAACTAAGTCATAAGTAGTTTCACTTTTACCAAATCTTTCATATTCACGTGGCTTAGGAAGTTGACCCATCAAGCAAAACTTACGAGTATCATCCTTACTCATCACCCTAGTAACACGATTGACCATGTAAGGTATGTCGTATCCTTCCGAGTTCCAACCAGTGAGTACATCAGCATCTTCGATCAATTGAAAGAAAACATCGAACATATCCTTTTCATTATTAAAAAGAATAGTGTTGTCAAATTCTCCCGCAATTTCTTGTGCTGTTTCGGGACTCATATGCTTGGGAGCAATGACTAGAGTAAAGCATTGGTCAAGCCAATCTAGGTAACAGCTAATAGCTGTTACTGGGTTGAAAGGATCGCTTGTGGGGCTAAAGCCCTTTTCAGGATCGAAATCAACCTCAATATCAAAGAAGCAAGTATGAAGTTTGGGTGCATCTACCTTTAAGTAGTTTTCGCTTAAGCATCTAAATATGACGTTAACGTCACTTTCAAACAGTTTTTTACCTGAATGAATCCTACGTTCTTTTTCAAACTCGGCACGTTTGCGAGTTGAAAATTTGCTAACAGCATCTCCGTAAATACTACGATATTTACCTTTTGTGTCGGTAAAGTACATTGTATAGTTAGTAGGAAACTCACGATAAGTACGTTTACCTTCGGGAGTTCGTTCTACGACAAAAATTCTATCCGAATCTCTGTCTAAGATAGCATCTACATAACTCAAAGAGTTTTTCCTACAGTTTCCAAGATTTCGTTCAAATCTTCGTGTTCTTTGTTAGTTTGTCCCAAGCTAGCCTTGTGTGCGATACGAATTGCTTTTTTCAGAATGCTTGGTTTGATTTCCAATTCTTCTGCCACTGCTTTAACTGTGTCAGCTAATCCTTCAGTAAGGGCATCAATTTCATGCATGGTTGCCATGCCTTCATTGACAATTTGTGTAAGTTTAAGCTTAGCTTCAACGCTAAAAGTTCTTGAAGTCATAGGTTCTCCTTTAAAGTATGATAGTATATATGTTAATGTGGATTGAGTCAAGAGTTTTGTGAGGTAAATTTATCCATAGTAACTTAGAAAATAAATATTGGTATGATATTTGAAGAAAAAACAGTTCCAACTACTGCAACCATTTTTACCGCAGATTTTTCGGAATATAAACCTTTATTAGAATTATCCAAAGAAGCTATTTTTGAAGAAAAAATAAAAGATAATGGTGAATCTCTAAATTCTAATGTAAGAGCTAGTTACGTAACATCTTACTTTGCTCATGAGCATAACGAAAAATTTACTCCATTAATTGATTTGGTTACAAAAACAGCCAATGATATAATCAATGAAAAAGATAAGGCTAATATACAATTTCGCTGTTTGAATGCATGGGGAATGGAATATTTATCAGGAGATTATGCATTACCTCATAGGCATTTTCAATGGGCACCTAGCTACTCAGCGATATGTTATATTGATGTTGATGATGATTGTGCTCCTATTATATTTGAAAATCACACGCTTATCAAGCCTAAATCAAATATGTTTATTTTATTCCCCGCATCAGTGTTGCATCATGTGCCTAAAACTAAAGGCAACAGAATTTTAATGTCATATAACTTGATTTAATCCTGCTTTTCAACTAAACGTTTTACTACTGTATGTAGTCCAGGATTTACTTTAAGAGCATTGGGCATCATTAAATGTCTAATATAATTTCGTGTATATTGAACATCATCATTGCTTAAATCTTCACACCAATTAATATTCTTACGTTTGCACCAATTAATAAACTCACTCTTTCTAGTAGAAAGAAACGGCCTTAGTACATTATTTCTTGTTTTTGGGATGACTTTGGGAGTACCATGCATACAAGACCAAAGATAAGTTTCGGTGCAATCATCAAGGTGGTGCCCAGTTATTACAGGACCCAGTGGTTCAAAAAACTTATATCGTTCGTTTCGCCAAAACTCTTCCTGACTTAATTCTTTTGGTTTCTTTTCATGAAGCATACCAACTAGTAGTGGAAGATCACGTTCGGTACAAAATTTGGCAACGAACTCAAATGCCCGTTGAGAATTTTCTGTTCCATGATGATAAAACGCACAAGTGACCTCATGATTTTTTGTAAGAAAATCAGTAATAGCAACACTATCTACACCACCACTTAGTGCAATAGTAAGTTGTTTTGGTAATGGGAAAAGTAATTTAAGCATCTGTGTATGATAACACAGTATGCTTTATAAGTCAAGTATCATTACAGGGTTGTTGCCAGCAGTACCTACCACTTCAAACCCAAAACCCGCATACCATTTGGTTAGGTCAAATGGATTATCTTCGTCCGTATCCGAAACTAATAAGATAGCATCTGCCCCGTTATTAGCCGCATCGTCAATTGCATTGCTTACCAAATCATTACCGATACCTTGACCACGATAGTCATCATCTACATACATGTTTCTTATTAATGCTAAAGTTTTATATCGGTTAGTGATATTGTTTATTAACTCAGGTGTTGCACCTTGACTTTGTAAGTAGTTATTAATATTAGGTTTGTCAGTAGGCATAACATAACCCTCTAGTGAACCACCTTCGGTATGTTGTGAGATTGATTTCTGTTCAGTTATGAATTCAAATGATTTCATTGGAAAATATGGTGATTCTGTTCGCCGTATATCTTAATAAATTTCCCAGCAAGCATATCCGCTTGAGCTTCGATTGGGCTACCTGGATAACTAGATCCTGGCTTAATCATATTCAATTCACCCTGGCGAACGTGTACCAATTCATGGAATACCGTTCTTAATATATCTACTAAATTACGGTTATTAGCATAAACCCAAACACTATTCTCACCATTTACATGTCTACCAGTATGATGGTTGGTTTGTGCTTCTTCAGTATCCATACTTAATTCAATCTTTGGTTTTTTTTCTAATTTTAGAATATCCGATGCCCAATCAGCAAATTTATTTACTTCATCTTCTATGTTTAAATCATCCTCCGTATCAGTTTCATCTAGTTTATTTTTGAGCCAATGATCAGGAGTCTTTTTATATTTTTTTAAAAATAAATTATGTAAAGCTTTTCCTGTAATACTATGCTTATTTGCAATATCACGCATAAGCTTATCTATGGTATCATAGTTGTGCTTTCTTAAAGAAGGTAATCTTTTGGCTAGTTCATTAGCAGCAGATTCCACAATAATTTCATTTGTATTCATAATGTAGTATTTATGTGTATTTAATATTTATTTCGGTTGAAATATTCTGTCTTTCTATTATATTATTATGTAATACAACTGCATCCATTTTTGAATACATAAACGAATTAATGGCATCACTTGGGGTTTCAACAATTGGTTCTTTGGGAATAGTATTAAAAGAAGTATTAAGAAGAATGGGAACACCGGTTAACTCATAAAATTTCCTCAGTAAAAGATAAAGCTTTTCATTTTGTTCTCGGTTAACTACTTGTATTCTACAGGAATTATCTACATGAGTTACAGCAGGAATTAATCCTAATTTATTTGATTTAACTTTAGCACTAAAAAGCATGTAGTAAGAATCTTTTTTTGGTGTCGTAAACCAATCATCTACATATTCTTCTAGTACTACAGCCGCATATGGCCTCCACTCTTCTCTTTTCTTAACTTTAGTGTTTAAATGTTGTTTATTATCATAGCATGGATTTGCAAGTATGGATCTATTCCCCAAAGCTCTAGGCCCAAATTCACTTTTACCTTGATACCATCCTATTATATTATTGTTTTTTAACTTTATTCCAGTGTAATTTATTATTTCTTCAAAATTTAAAGTCTTAACAGAAAAGTTTTTATTAAAATTCTTTAAATTTTGTTTATCTAAAATAGCATTCTTTATGTCATTGTCCGAATATTCTAAACCAATACATCCAATATTAGTTGGCAATATTATTTCTTTTTCTAATTGCCACGCTTTTAGTAATGCTGCGCCTTGATGCAAACCGTCATCATTTGGTGCAGGGGGAATGTGAATGTCCTCAAAAAGTCCTTCTTCAATTAATTTTGAATTAAGTAGTATGTTTAATGCACATCCGCCACCTAAACAAAGTTTTTTCTTTTTGATTTGTTTAGGTAATTTTGAAAAATATTCTAACATTATTTTTTCAAAACAATATTGCGTCCATGCTGCTATGTCTTCTCCTGAAAATTTACATTCTTGATTTTGTATTTCAAGATCTGGTGATACATAAGGTGCTATTTCATGTAAATGCGAATAATTAAACTCATTGTTAGGAATTATGGTAGGTATCTCGTATTCATTTGTTTTTGAAGAATATACCATCATAGGAGAAGGTAAATCAATTACTTTACCATAGGCTGATAATCCCATTACTTTCCCGGGCATTGATTCTATTTCCCATGAATTATTTGTAATGCCTGTCCAATTTAATTTATTTTTTTGTGCAAGACTAAATCCAGAATAATTTACATAAAATCCCCCAACCCCACCTCCATAAAAAGGCGCGTTACCAGAATACACATATGTAGTATATAAATTATTAAATTGTTTATTTTTATAATTACCAATATTTAAGCTAGACCAATTTTCGATATGTACACCGTACAGAATTCTTGCTGTTCCTGTCGTATCGAAAGAGTATACATTAACATCTTCATCTTTAAAAGATGAAGTTAACAATGTTCCCATTGAATGGGATATATGGTGATCTACAATACATATCTCTGCATTAATAAAAATATCTTTGAAAAAAATTTCAGAAGAAATATAATTATGGTGCCGAGTTGTATTTAAATTGGGAGATTCGTGGCTATAATCAGGCATAACCACAATATCTATGTCTTTAGGGGTAAAATTAAATTTAGATAATATATCTACCGCTATAGATTTAGAAAAATTACCATCGTATTTAATTCTAGTAAATCTTTCGTTTGAAATTGAAAAAACTAATTTTCCATCTGCTATTAACGTGAGTCCGGCGCCATGAACCCATTTATTATGTCCTCCTACATTAGCGTTCCAATACCATCCACCTGATACACCTAATATATTCATTCGACCCTCATGATTTCAAAATAGCTAAGATATATATCTTAGCTATAAGGATTGAATAAATTAATTGACCCTATGACGTAGGACAAACCTATTAGGATCTATTGAACTGGCACTATTTCTAGCCATGCGACGATAATCATCTAATCGTTGCAATGCTTCTTCATCATCTTGTGCCTGAATAGTTTCAACTTCTTCACCAGTTCTACTATCATAAATTTCATAATTATTATTTCTACTTGGTGGTTGACCAAATGCAGGCTCAGCAGGACCTGCACTTACTTTTGCTTTAATAGGCTCAATGGGTTTTTGTATACCTCTTGCTCTTTTAAGTAAAGTTATTAAGTCTTGTTTCTGTAATTGACCAGATGAATACTTGGCAAAAACATCAAGTGCATCACCTTTTGTTGTAGGTTTTAATAATTTATATAATTTTTTAAGATATTCGTTACGGTACTTTTGTGGATCACATGCGGCATTCAATGCTACTACGAATCTTAATAGGGTATTTTCTAATTTAGGTATATCTTCATTTAACCAATCACCACCTGGGCTACGAAATTCAATATAGCCTTCTTTGGCATTAATACTAACATATTTGCCAGTAACGCCACTATGAATAAGTTTTGCTGCCTCTACACTTAGTCCCTTTCTCATTTCATCAAAAAAAGTAAGTAACTCAGGTTCACCCTGTATATAAGTGGCTCTAGTCTTTAGACTACTCATTGCACTTTTTGCGAAACTGTTTGCTTCACGATCAAATTCTTTCAATATATATTCATCGCCCAATAATAGTGCAAGTTTTACATAGTCTAATTTTTCACGGCTACACCCAGGTACACTTACATTCATGTGTAAACCTGTACTTCTATTAGTATAACAATTATTGGTTCTAGCCCATTGAACCACTTCATTTAAACTGGTAATCATTTCATCTAATGGCAATGGATTACTTACAAATTCTAAACCTGAATCACTGGGCTCTTTCTTTGATGTAAGACTACCATCTGGTTCAATCGTATAAGTATCATTTGGTTTATTACGACCAATACTTGTCCAATCATCACCTCCACCTGACATATAATAACTACCATGGTAACTATCACTTACTGCTATGTTGTTAAGACCTAAGTCTGACATGAACTGTAAGGCAACTTGTTTTATAGTTCTTTCACCTTCAGCCTCTGGATATGTCCAATATGGCCAAGTAATATCATAGCCTGATTCAATATCACTCATGGATCTAATGCCTGAATCTTGTAAAAATGCTCTTTCATTTGATTCATCATTCATATATTCTCCAAGCATAGATTCTCTAAAATCCTCATCCGCTTGATCATATATTTCATTACCATGACCTTCTTCTACAGCCTTTTCAACTATTTTTTCAAGTTCATCTCTATCTTCGTATTCAATATTTTCTTTTGCCCATTGATATACATGCTCAGTTGGAGAATGATCCCAATCTTCACTTATTTTTTCACTTACCCAATCTGCATATTCTTCTTGTAATTTGCTATGTAATCTACCAACTTCAAATGGGCTATTCCACTCACCATCGGCTTCAAAAAATTCATATATTTGGTCAAGACTTCTTGCAGGTATATCTTCATCATAGTCAGGCTCTGGGCTTGAATCTTCATCTTCACCACCTGCAACATCAGGAACATACATTTCAAATTCCATACCTGCCATGGCACCGGTGCCTGCTGCTAACTGCTTTAATGAGTTTGGACTCATATCTATTTCGTCCAAGACTTGGGTTTCTATTATAAATTCAATGGCTCTCATATTATTATTTAGTTAATTACCCCAATTTGCTAACAATCCAACCTTGTATAAAAATGGAAGATTGTAAACATCATTATAATAAATTTTTATTGCATTATTGATTGCTTTAAATTCTTTTTCACCGGCATGCACTGGGAACAAATACCAATGTTTATTAATAGAACGAGATAGTGTACCTGAAGAACCTTTATTAACACCTAAACTTTTTGCTCCTGCTTTGGTCATTGACTTTTCAAATTTCTTTTGAATTTTAACTAATTCAGGATTACTGTTAGCCTGTTCACTCATATTGACCCAACCCCAACCTGATATTGTAACACCAGGTGTTTTACTTAGGCTAATCCAATTTCTACGACCACCTACTGTTTGACTTTCACCTGCTATTAATTGTATTCCCTGATCTCTAAGTGCTATCTTGTATAATAAATTACCTATACCCATACCACGATATTCTTCATCAACAGTAACAAACTCTACAGTATATGCAGGTTGTAATGGGAAATCTTTTACGCTAGATAATACTAAGTCACCTATTATTCTATCAGCGTTATTAACTATAATAACATGATATTGATTAACATCATCTTTTGGAATAATACCATATCTTAAATCCTGATCATCGGGAACAGGTTTTAATTTCTTAAACATTGCATTTATTTGGCTACTAGCGGCTCGTTCTAATTGACCGAGATAATCCTTACCTTGGCTTGATAATTCAGATTGTGGTATTCTAACAATAGCATCTTGTATTATTTCTTCATCAACTACAAACTCATTAAGCCTCATTATGCACGTTGTTTTTTAAGAATACTACGAATCATCCACTGATGTTTTGATTGAGCATCTAATCTTTCTGCAATAAAGTTAGCGATACCTTGTTTGTTTTCACCTTCAGCACTAGCAAAACATTGGTTCAGTAAATCAATTAATTTAGCATTGTCATGGTAAAGTTCTTCAAACATTAATTCTGCTCTAGGTACTTTAAGTTGATCTTCAATGATACTAAGTTCTTGAAATCTAGTAAAGCTACCCGGAGCGTATACATCTAGTGTTCTAATATACTCCGCTATTTTGTCTATAGAGTTATTATAAACTTCTTCATACAATTTGCCAAAGAATTCATGATACTGTGGGAAGTTATCTCCTTCCACATTCCAATGAAAATATTGAACTTTAACAGAAAAGCTATACACACTTCCCAATAATACTTTTAAGTTATCTGCTAACATCATTTTGGATATCCTTTTCTATTCCAATAAAAATCATAATCTTTCATTTTTTCTTTTTTCCTTGGCAATGAGCCCGTTGTGAGAATCCTTTTGGATGACTACAATCTATACTTCTCTTATATTTATTGCTCCACTTTTCTTCTAATTCTTCCTGTTCACTGGTAAGAGTCATTATACGATAACCACCTTTATTTTTAAAAGGACCATATTCTTGTTCATAAGAGCCAGGCATTGGTAAGCCTTTCGTTTCACTTATGCCTTGAAGAATTGAACTCTCGGTAGTTTTCTTTTTAGTAGCAACATTTATTGCTTTGCCGTGACGTTCTGGGTTAGGATCTTCTCTACGCTTTCTAGCAGCCGCACTAGCACGACCTTTTTTACCTAAATTCTGTGCTTTACTTTGTGGTAAACATTTTGGTTTACCCTCACTATCATCACCTCTAGCGCAAGCACCACGAATCTTACCATTAGGTCCAAATCTTACCCACTTCTCTTTGAACCATTTATGTAAATTTTCATCAGTTTGTTCTATACCTTCTAATATAGAACTTTCACTCTTTGTGCCCCAGTTGCTAGCGCCCTTCTTACGACATTGTACTAATGCACCACTAGCATATGCACTGGGCCATACTTTATAACGGCTCTTAACTTTATAGTAGCAAGCATCTTTCTTTTCGTTAATCATTTCTTCACTAAACATTGGGCCACCACATTCAGGACATTGTTGGTGATCTTCATTAGTGTTCTTCACACAGTTAGGATATCTTTTTCCAAACATGGTCTTCATACCTTCTTTATGATAACCTTTCCAACAAGCTTCGTCAAGTTCTTTTGCTGTCATTGTTTGCTCCCATACTTGACTATCTTCTCCGCGATTTTTATCCCAAAAATGTTTACCAGCTCGTGTTTGATCACTGCTGCGACGAATAGTAAACCCAAGACTCTTTACATAATCATAAATGGTTTTGGCAATGCCCTGACCACGAAACTCCTCATCTATAGCAAGATCAGCAGGTACTAGAGTACTACCATCACGGTCAAATACTACATAACCAGCTTGATATCCATCTACAGATGGACGAATGATTACCTCAGCTCCATCAGCCGCAACATTTAATTTTATACCACCAATGTCAACATTAGTGCCTTCCGCCATACTTTCTCCGCCACCGCCATCACCACCGCTTTCGCCGGATTCTCCACTACTATAATAGCCATAGCCCGGGAAGAAATATCTGCCTAATGATCTTGAAGTTTTTTTGTTTTTCTTTTTTCGACCTTCCGCTACACCTTGCTGACCTTCTTCTATATTTTGTAAAACTTCTTTAGCGTGGGGCAGGACCTGTTGTAAAGTAGGGCATTTACTTTTTCCATATCCCAACTCTAGCAAATCTTTCTCACTAATCTCA
>Ga0164294_10001156_pt1 | contig 24721 bp, 23 predicted proteins | sample GEODES005metaG_FD_111479 | JGI IMG/M metagenome (GOLD analysis project Ga0164294, IMG submission 111479) | Oligotrophic lake water microbial communities from Sparkling Lake, Wisconsin, USA - GEODES005 metaG | ecosystem: Environmental > Aquatic > Freshwater > Lake | place: USA: Sparkling Lake...
ACGTTCCAGAACGAGTCTGAGGATTTCACAAGAGGGTTCCGCTGACATGATGACCGACCCCATCGCCGACATGCTCACCCGCATCCGTAACGCGGTGCGAGTCGAACGCGCCACCGTTGAACTACCGAGTTCGAAGGTGAAACGCGGCGTGGCTGACGTATTGAAGCGGGAAGGATTCATTTGGGACTGGAAGGAAGTGGAGACGGCCCCCGTCGCCCAGCTGCAGTTGGAGCTCAAGTACGGTCCCAACGGTGAGCGACTGATCCGCCATATTCGGCGGGTAAGTTCTCCCGGCCATCGGGTCTACAGTCGCTCGGCTCTGCTGCGGCCGGTTCTCGGAGGCCTCGGAATTTCGATCCTCTCGACATCGAGTGGTGTGGTGAGCGACCGTGAGGCCAGGCAGCGCAAACTCGGCGGCGAAGTGCTCTGTGAGTTGTGGTGATCAGTCGGTTTCTCGGGCGGTCCAAGATGGTTTGATCACCGTGTCCGCGAGCGACCGGGATCTCCAAAGAACGAGTCAGTAGCACGCAGAAGAAAGGTCACAGGCGATGTCCCGCATCGGCAAGGCGCCAGTACAAATCCCGAAGGGTGTCAAAGTAGCCGTGAACGCCGGCGCGGTGACGGTCGAGGGTCCGCTTGGCAAACTGGAGCACCGCGTGCATCCTGCGGTGGAGGTTGCCTTGGACTCGGCAACGTCGTCGCTGAACGTGACCCGTTCCAGTGACAATCGCACGGCCCGGAGTCTGCACGGCCTCACCCGCGCTCTCGTCGCCAACATGGTCGAGGGCGTTTCGAAGGGCTACGAGAAAAAGCTCGAAATCGTCGGCGTCGGCTATCTGGCGGCGATTCAGAAAAATGTCCTTCAGTTGCGAGTCGGCTTCGCCAACGAACTCCAGGTGCCGATCCCCGTCGGCCTGACGGTGGCGTGCCCTGACCAGACGCACATCAGCATCAAGGGCATCGACAAGCAACTCGTTGGTCAGTTCGCCGCCGAAGTCCGTGCACTGAGGAAGCCCGAGCCTTATAAGGGCAAGGGGATCCGGTATGAGGCGGAGCAGGTGCGTCGCAAGGCCGGCAAGGCCGTTACGAAGTAAGTATCGAGCCCCCCAGTATCTCGACCCCGACTCCGACACACGTAAACGTTCATCTGTTCAACCCAAGCCCCATTCCAATCTAGAGTCGCCATGGACCACGCCCGTACGATCCTCCGTCAGCGCATTCGTCGCCGCCACCGCGTGCGTCGGTTCATTCGCGGTACGGCGGAGCGCCCCCGTCTCTCCGTCTTCCGCGCACACAAGCACATCTACGCCCAGATCATCGACGACGCCTCTGGTCGGACGCTCGCATCGGCCAGTACGATGGATAAGCAGTTCCGGGATGCTGTCGGTTTCGGGGGCAATAAGGACGCGGCTACTGCAATCGGTAAAACGGTGGCGGAACGGGCGTTGGCTGCCGGCGTCAAGAAAATCTGTTTCGATCGAGGTGAGTTTCGGTATCACGGCAGGGTTGCGGCCCTGGCTGACGCGGCCCGCGAGGCGGGGCTTGAGTTCTGATCCGGTTCACCAGACACGTCCAGCACACATCGATTTTTCAGAGCGTATCTACCTAGCACACAGTCTTCCTAGCGAAAGAGCCAATCGTGTCCACCAGCGGCAGCAGAGACAGGGATTCGAGAAACAGGGATTCCCGCGGAGGAGAATCTCGGGGCGGTGAGTTTGCAGAAAAGGTCGTGAAGGTTCGGCGGTGCGCCACGGTCGTCAAGGGTGGTCGTCGCTTCAGCTTCGCCGGCCTGGTCGTGATCGGAAACGGACGCGGCAAGGTCGGCTGTGGCTACGGGAAGGCGAATGAAGTGCCCCCCGCAGTCGAGAAGGCGATCAAGGACGGCATGAAGAACCTGGTCGAGGTCCCGGTTGAGTCGGGCTCGATTCCCCATCGAGTCGAGGGGTTCAGCGGTACCGCGAAGGTTATCATGCTGCCCGCGAGCCCCGGCACCGGTATCATTGCCGGCGCTGCGGTTCGTGCCGTCTGCGAGTCGGCTGGAATTCGCGACGTTCTGACGAAAGTCCACGGGTCGACCAACCCGGTCAATCTGGTGAAGGCCGCGATCAACGCCCTCAAGCAACTCCGTACGCGTGCCGATGTGGAGCGACTGCGGGGAGTTTCACTTTCATAGTGAGCAGGGGATTCGGTACGCAGTTCGATTGATTGCAGCGGTAATCCAAGACACGAGACGGCAGGGGCGGAGGCCCGGCGACCACCAGAGGGCTGAGCCCCAAAACACTGGGGAGGCCTGGAGGGCTGGTCCCAGCGTGAACACGGAAAGCGGAAGGTACAGACAATGAAGCTGAATGATGTGAACAAGGGCATCCACAAGAATCGGAAGCGGTTGCGGGTCGGCCGCGGCCCTGGATCCGGCCGAGGCAGAACGGCCGGCCGTGGCAACAAGGGGCAGGGGCAGTTGGCGGGCTGGAGCGCTCCGGCCATCTTCGAGGGCGGTGGCACGCCGCTTATTCGCCGCATCCCAAAGCGCGGTTTTCACAACCGGCACGGTCGGATTGTGAAAGACGTCAACGTCGAGGATCTGGAGGATCGGTTCGCTGCAGGCAGTGAGGTGTCCCCCGAGACTCTGCGGTCGGTCGGTCTCGCCAAGGGCATTTGGGACGAATTGAAAATTCTTGGAAATGGCACGATTGCCAAGTCGCTGAAGGTGTCGGCGCATCACTTCAGCGCCCAGGCCCGCGAGAAGATTCTCGCTGCGGGCGGAACCGTCACGGAGATTCCTGGCCCCGCACCGGTTGTGCGGAACAAGCGAATTTCCAAAACGGCATCGCCTAAAAAGCCGGTCGCAGGGTAGGGTTGGGCGTCGGATCCCCGGATCCGACGATTGTGAGTGCTACCCGAATCCGTCCCATCCCCAAAGGTTGAGGAGCTAGTTCCGTGCTTGAAAAGTTGCGCATCGTCTTTACGATCCCGGAACTGCGACAAAAGATTCTGCTCACGCTGGGATTGCTGGCGATCTATCGCGTGGGCTGGCAGGTTCCCCTCCCGATCATCGATCCCAAGGCGATGTCCGCGTTTGCGGAAGAGACCGGGGGGATCGGCGACTTGTTGAGAACGGTCGCCGTATTTTCGGCGAGCCAACTCTCCCAGGCCACCATTTTCGGCTTGGGGATCATGCCCTACATCTCCGCCTCGATCATCTTCCAGCTCTTGTCGACGGTATGGCCTCCGCTGGAGCGGCTGTCGAAAGAGGGTGAGGGCGGTCGCAAGAAGATCAACGAGTACACCCGGTACGCCACCGTCGTCATCTGCCTTGTGCAGAGCTGGGCCTATGTGGCGTTTCTCTCGTCCGCGAAGGTTGGTGACACCTCACTGATTCAGTCGAGCTTCCTTGTGGACGGTCGCTTGCCTTTCATATGGCAGTTTGTCGCGGTGATGACCATGACCGCGGGCACGATCTTCCTGATGTGGCTCGGTGAACAGATCGACGAGTTCGGTATCGGCAACGGCATCAGCCTCTTGATCATGGCGGGCATCCTGGCGGCGATGCCGAGCGCTCTGGTTCAACTTGGCAGCGACACGAACTGGGAGTTGGGCGGCGGTGGCGGCAAGATGGGCGTGGAAACGCTCCTGGTGCTGGCCGCACTCTTTGTCGGAGTGGTGGCGGGTGTGGTCTTCATGACCCAGGGACAACGACGGATTCCGACTCAGAGCGCCAAGCACGTTCGAGGTCGGCGCGTCTATGGCGGAACCCGTCAGTATCTTCCGCTGCGTGTCAATCAGGCGGGGGTCATGCCTATCATTTTCGCCAGTTCACTGCTGCTTTTTCCGCAGATGTTCTTCCAGTACCTGCACAACGCATATCCCGGTAGCACCGTCCTGGGGGCCCTCCACGATTCGTTCACCCGTGGCCAGTCGTTCTTGTACAACGTGCTGTACGTGGTGCTGATCTACTTCTTCTGTTATTTCTGGACGGCGATCACCTTCAATCCCAAGGAGATGGCCGACAACCTCAAGAACTTTGGTTCGTTTATTCCAGGCTACCGTCCCGGGAAGCGGACCGCCGACTACCTGGAGCGGGTCATGGAACGGATCACCTATGTCGGGGCAGGGTTCTTGGCGTTGGTTGCGGTCATCCCTACGATTGTCGGCGGGGCACTCGGCATCCCAGCGCAAATTGCGAGCTTCTACGGAGGGACGGGTTTGCTCATCGCGGTGAGCGTAGCCTTCGACCTGGTGCAGAAGATCGACAGCCATCTCGTGATGCGGAATTACACAGGTCTTCTGGAAAAATCATGATCTCGTGTCATGGTAGTGCGGCGGATCAATCGGCCGCCGCCTGTCATGCATGAGGATATGCCATGCGGATCATCCTCATCGGTCCTCCAGGAGCGGGCAAAGGGACGCAGTGCCAGCGACTCGTTGAGCTGCTCAGGGTGCCGCACCTTTCCACTGGTGAGATGCTGCGGGCGGCCGTTCGGGCCGGAACCCCAGAAGGCCTGGAGGCATCCTCGTCGATGGAGAAGGGGCAATTGGTGCCCGACCCATTGATTGTGGGGATGGTGATCCGGAGGCTCGAGGCAGGTGATTGCCGGACCGGGTTCCTGCTCGATGGCTTTCCGCGCACGCTGCCCCAGGCGGAAATTTTGGATGATCTTCTGGAACGACGAGCCATGAGCGTCGACGGTGTCATCGAACTGGCCGTTCCTCGTGACGAACTGGTCCGACGGATGCTCGCTCGGAAGCGAGCCGATGACGATCCTGCGATTTTTTCGCGGCGTATCGCCAGCTTCGAGGAACAAACGGCTCCGCTGCTTGAATATTATGGCCGCCAGGGAAAGCTCGCCTGTATCGACGGCCTCGGCACAGCCGATGACATCTTCGGTCGCGTGAAAAGTGCCATACAACGCTTTGAGAGGGGTTTTACGGGCCGCTGAGCACGCGGTTGCGGTCGGCGGAGGTGCTTCTCGACGCGCTGATGCAGCGCGGATGCGAGCCGTTATAATTCCCGACACTCGCGGTGTGAGGCCGGCGTTTCCGCCGGCCTTGATGTCGACCGCGAACGGCGGTGTGTGTCCTTGGTTTTTTCATTGTCCTGATGCGTGGGTGCGTGAAGCGTGGTTAATCTTCGTTCCGCTCGTGAAATTGCCCTGATGCGGCGGGCCGGCCTCGTGGTCTGGGGTGCCCATCAGGTTGCCGGCGCACTGGTCAAACCGGGAGTCACGACCGGCGAGATCGACCAGGCAGTCGATCGCTTTTTCGCCGAGCATGATGCGGTCGCTTTGTTCAAGGGGGTACCCGGCAAGGTGCCGTTTCCGGCGGCCTGTTGCATCTCGGTGAATGACGAGGTTGTCCACGGCATTCCTGGCCCACGGGCGCTCCGGTCGGGGGACGTCATCAGCATCGATACGGGCTGCAGCGTCGGTGGTTGGTGCGGCGATTCTGCCGTCACGCATCCGGTGGGAACGGTCTCAGCGGAGGTGCAGCGATTGCTCGATTGCACGTCGGGCGTGCTCGCACTGGCGATTCAGCTGATGGGAGCACGGAACCGCTGGAGCGATGTGGCCCAGGAGATGGCTCACTTCGTGCGGGATCACGGTTTTTCAGTGGTCGAGAACTTTGTCGGTCACGGCATCGGCCGGAAAATGCACGAAGACCCGCAGGTTCCCAACTTCTGCTCCCCGGCATTTCGCAAGAACCACGACTTTGAGATCGAGCCGGGGCTTGTGATCGCCGTGGAACCGATGGTGAACATGGGGACGAAAAAAGTACGGGTTTTGGCCGATCACTGGACGCAGTCCACGGTGGACGGCCTTCCCAGCGCCCACTTCGAGCACACGGTCGCCATCACGGACGGCGGCCCCCTGGTGCTGACGGCCCCCCCGGCCGAAGGCGAGATGGTCGGCACGGCTGCCTGAAGGGGAGTGACCCGGCAAAATACAGCTCAGTCGGTGGTTTTTTGGCTGCTGCGAAGGACCCCCTTGTGAATGACCCCTAAGAGATTCTATAGTCTAGGGCTCCCCCAACATCCCATTTCAGCCGAAGGCGTGGTTGGCCCTCACCACGAGCTCGTCCATGAAGGTTCGCGCCAGCGTCCGCCGTATGTGTGATAAGTGCAAGATTGTCCGCCGTCGTGGCGTGGTGGTCGTTGTCTGCGAGGACCCCCGGCATAAGCAGCGGCAGGGGTGATGGGTGGAAGGCCGGTGCAAGCATGGCTGGCCGCGGCATTCGACTGCATCCTACGACTCGGGACATGGTGATGTCTCGCGTGGTGCGGCTGAGTGAACTTGACTGTATGTCGAATTGACTGTTTTTGTTGTAGCCCGATTCATTGCTGTGGACTCTTGATATGCCTCGTCTGCTTGGCGTCGACATTCCGTCTGAGAAAAAGACGATTTACTCGCTGCAGTATCTCTACGGCGTCGGTCCGCGGGTGGCCCGCGAACTCTGTCACAAGGCCGGCGTTGATCCGCTGAGCAATGCCCGCGACCTCCACGAGGATGAGTTGGCCCGCATGGCCTCGCTCCTCGACAAGGATTATGTCGTCGAGGGGCAGTTGCGTCGGCAGGTGGCGCAAAACATCTCACGTCTCAAGGACATCGCGAGCTATCGTGGGCTGCGTCATCGCCGCGGCCTGCCCGTCCGTGGTCAGCGGACTCGCACCAATGCCCGGACCCGCAAGGGACCCAAGAAGACCGTCGCTGGCAAGAAGGGCGTGAAAGACCTTAAGTAGCCCTCTGCTGCAGTTCATTGCCACTGCGGGGGCCTTGCCTCAGCCGTGTTCCGCTCCACCATGTTTCATTCAGGCCTCTTCCTTTCTTTCTGAGACTCAAGTTCACCCATGTCCAAGGTTGCCAAAACCAAGAAAAAGAGTGTTTCAGCTGGGATCGCTTACATCAGCGCCAGCTTCAATAACACAACGGTCACGATTACGGATCCCAGGGGAGACACGCTGTGTTGGGCGAGCGGTGGCACCTGCGGCTTCAAGGGGAGCCGCAAGGGCACTCCCTTTGCTGGCCAGTGTGCTGCGCAGCAGGCTGCGGAGAAGGCCGCCAAGTTCGGCGTCAAGGATCTCGAGGTGCGGGTCTGTGGGCCGGGAAGCGGTCGCGAGAGCGCGATCACCGCGCTGACCGCTGCGGGAATGAATGTCAAAAGCATTGAGGATATCACGCCCCTGCCGCACAACGGCTGCCGTCCGCCCAAGAAGCGACGGGTGTAACGCCTCGATTTCCGTCCTCCGCGATCCACCACGGTGGCTGCGAGGGGATGCGAAAGGATGCGGTGAGTCGCAGCCTTCCGGATAGCACGCACAAGACGCATCGCACGCAACACTTCCCGGGGCTTCCCGGGGCAAACAATAACAACGTCAACACTCATCAAGAGCGAATCGATTCATGGGACGCATTACTGGTCCGGTCTGCCGACTCTGCCGACGGGATGGCCTCAAGCTGTTCCTCAAGGGAAACCGCTGTGACACCCCGAAGTGCGCCTTTGAGAGGCGTGCCACGCCCCCTGGCATGGTGCAGAAGCGCCGTTCGAAGCCGACGGAGTACGGCGTGCATCTCCGCGAAAAGCAGAAGGTCAAGCACTACTACGGTGTCTTGGAGCGTCAGTTTCGCACCTACTTTGCCAGGGCTGAGCGGGGCAAGGGGAATACGGGCGAAACGCTGATGTCGCTGCTGGAACGGAGGCTTGACAACGTGGTGCACAGGCTGGGTTTTTCGCCGTCGCGTTCCGGAGCTCGTCAGTTGGTTATGCACGGGCATATCACAATCAACGGTCGTCGCGTCGACGTGCCGAGCTACCAGGTAAAGGCGGGCGACGTAGTGCGAGTCAAGAATCGCAAGCCGAGCCTGCAGTTGGTGCACTCGGCCTTGGCCGAATTTCGCCGGGACGTCCCCGACTTTCTCTCGCGGAGTGAAGGCGGTGTTCCCGAGGGGCGTGTGGATCGGCTGCCCGTTTCCGACGACGTGTCCATTCCGGTCCAGGCCAATCTGATTATCGAGCTCTGCTCCAAGTAATTCGTCGCACTCATTCGTTCCAGTGTTCGTGGTCGAGAGGGTTCGTTGTAGCAAAGCCGTCTTTCCGGCATCGTTTTCCGAATACAGTTTTCATCGTCCGTCGTCAGTCGTGGCAAGAAGGAGTTCCGCATGCATATTCGTTGGCGAGGCCTCGAGCTACCCGGCTCGGTAGTGCCCGATCAAAAGACGCTTACGGGCACCTACGGCAAGTTCGTCGCTGAGCCGTTCGAGAGGGGCTTCGGTACCACCGTGGGCAACAGCCTGCGGCGGGTGTTGTTGTCGAGTCTCGAAGGCAGCGCAGTTACCCAGATCAAACTGGCCGGCACCCTGCACGAATTCACCACCATCAAGGGGGTGTTGGAAGACGTCACCGACATCGTGCTCGCCGTCAAGAGTCTTGTGGTCAAGAACCACAGCGATTCCACGCGTGTGATTCGCGTGGAGCGGAGCACCAAGGGGCCGATCACCGGCGCCGACGTCATTACGGACGAGGCAGTCGAGGTCGTCAACAAAGATCTCGTGCTTGCGACTCTCACCGATGACGTGCCGTTCGAGTTGGAGATGGTGGTGGAGAACGGCCGCGGCTATGTGCCGTCCAGCGAGCACAGCCAGGTGTCGCAGGAGATCGGAATCATTCCGGTCGACGCCGTTTTCAGCCCGGTCACTCGCGTGAAGTACGAAGTCGAGGAGACTCGGGTCGGACAGAAGACCAACTACGACCGGTTGACCATGGAGATCTGGACCAACGGCACCGTGACGCCTGAAATGGCGCTCGTGGAGGCTGCCAAGATTCTTCGCAAGCACCTCAACCCATTCGTCGGCTATGCCAAGCCCGGTCCCACCGTCAGCCTGGCGGCAGCGGGTGGCGTGCTGGCCATCGAGGCCCCGCTGGAAAGCCGACTGGGCATGCTCGTCTCCGACCTGCGGCTGTCGCTGCGGTCCAATAACTGTCTCGAAGAGGGGGGCATCGCCACCCTTCGCGAACTGGTCTCCCGTACCCGGGAAGACCTGTTGGAATTGAGGAATTTCGGCGAGACTTCGCTGGAGGAGATCGAAGGCAAACTCCGCGAACACGGGCTGCACCTCGGTATGCCCCTGCCCGCCAGTTCCGAGGCCTGATCGTCAGCCGTTTTGTCAGGCCTCCGGGCCAGTTTGTTGTTTCAGTCTTTCCTGCTCCCGAACACACCAGAGAACGTCGAGGATCATTCCCATGCGACACCGTCGTAAAGGCCGCGTACTTGGCCGTAGTCCATCTCATCAGCGGGCTCTGCTCAGGAATCTTGCCTCGGCGCTGATGCTGACGGAGCGCGAGACAGAGGCTGGGGAAGTGGGCGCACCAAAGGTGGCAGGGCGGATCATCACCACGCTGGCCAAGGCCAAGGAAGTGCGTCCTCTCGTGGAGCGCTGTATCACGATCGCGAAGCGGGGCCTCGTGAGCCTCGATCAGGCGAAGCAGTTTGGTACTTCCGCCGACCGTGATTCCGCAGCCTGGAAGCAGTGGCGGACCAGCGACCGGTGGTCCCAGTGGGCGCAGGCGGTGGCGCCTGCTGTTACGGCCCGCCGTCGGGTTGTGCAGTTGCTGGGTGACAAGCAGGCCGCCAGGATCGTTTTCGAGAAGGTTGCGCCGCGTTTCGTGGACCGTCCCGGTGGTTACACCAGGATTCTAAAACTCGCCACGCCGCGACTGGGCGATGCCGGCCCCCGTGCCATGATTGAATTCGTGGGCCCGGAAGTGGCCGCTGGCCGCTCCCAGGCCCCCAAGGTCGAGTCTGCTCGGCCTGCCAAGGCCTAGGAATAGCCCGAAAAGCTTCCCACGCCGCTGGTAGCAGGCGGCCCAAGGCGGAGGTTTCGGTGCCTGGGTTGGGCCGAAGTCTGGCCTATGCATAGACTGATGGGAGTCCGATCGACATGGTCCTCCCACGTCCCGTGGAGGGCGTATTGACGGAATGCCGACAGGTCTCGGCAGAGGGCTCGGTCATGGTGTGGGCGATTGAAATTTCCCCGCTGCCCCCGGGTTTCCGGGAAACGTCGCTTCGTCTGATCCGAGCGGCGGGTCTGGTGGTGGTCTTTGTGGTGCTGGGCGGCCGGATGGCCAGCCCTGCCGAGCAGGATCACTTCGGCATCCCGCAGGTGAAATTCATCAATGAACAGATCTCCTCCAGTTGGACAGATGCCGGGCTGAAGCCTTCAGAGGCTGCCACGGACGGTGAATGGTGCCGCCGGGTCTATCTCGACGTCATCGGTCGCATTCCGTCGTTGGAGGAAGTACGGGCGTACGTCGCCGACTCATCTTCCACAAAGCGGCCCGATCTCGTGGACCGACTGCTGGGGGATGAGTTCGTTGACGACTACGCCCGAAACTGGACCGACGTCTGGAGCACGGTGCTCATCGGTCGCGATGTCGGCAACGAGATGGTGAGCCGGCCCGGGATGCGGCAGTATCTCCGGCGCTCGTTTTCGAAGAACATTCCCTATGACCGCTTCATGGAGGAACTCGTCACCGCCACCGGCGCGAATGCCAATCGTAAAGATGCGGATGGTTTCAACGGAGCGGTAAATTTTCTCATTGGCACGTTGGCGGAAGACGGCGTTCAGGCGACCGCCAAAACGGCCCAGATATTCCTGGGACTGCAGGTCCAGTGCACCCAGTGCCACAACCACCCATTCAACAAAGGAAAGCAGAACCAGTTCTGGGAACTCAACGCCTTCTTTCGGCAGGCCCGGGCCTTGCGGCGATTCAACGGCTCCCGTGACATCCAGTGGATCGAATTGGTGGACGAGGATTTTCCTGGCGAAGGGGGCAATGCCGAAGAGGCGGAACTCTATTACGAACTCCGCAACGGTCTGATGAAGGTCGCCTACCCCGTTTTTGTGGATGGGACGGAAATCTCGCGAAGTGGCTACGTGCCTCGCACGCTGGAGAGCGGCGAGAACATCGGCGCCCACCGTCGCCGGGAGTTGGCCTCACTCATCAAGGCCAGCCCGCTCATGGCCAAGGCGATCGTGAACAGGATGTGGGGGCATTTCCTTGGGTATGGTTTCACCAGGCCGGCGGATGACCTGGGCGAACACAACCCGCCGTCGCATCCGGAACTGCTCGACGGTCTGTCGGAACGGTTTCGGCAGCAGAGCTTTGACCTGAAGGAGTTGATCCGCTGGATCGTGCTCTCGAGGCCATACGCCCTGTCGAGCAAGGCAACCAAGGGAAATCATCGCGATGATCCCGCGCTTGGCGAGCAGCCGAAGTTCACGCACTTCTATCTCCGCCAAATGCGGGCGGAGGAACTCTACGAATCGCTCCTGACCGCGACGGAAGCGGATCAGACCCGTGGCAGCGAAGATGCTGCGAAGAAAAAAGACCAGTGGCTTTCGCAGTTCATCACCACCTTTGGCACGGATGAGGGGGACGACGCCACTGCGTTCAACGGCTCGATCCCCCAGGTCTTGATGATGTTCAACGGCGATCTCATCAAGCAGGCAACGAACACGGGGAAGGGCGGATTCCTGGACCGGGTGGCGAATGCGAAGATGAAGAACGCCGGGAAAATCACCACCCTGTATCAGGCGGCTCTTGCCAGGAACCCCTCGGCCAAGGAGGTGGCTGCCGCCAACGAATTGCTGGTAGCCCGCAAAGGGGATGCCAGCGGTGCCCTCCAGGATATCTGGTGGGCGGTGCTCAATTCCAACGAGTTCATCATCAACCACTAGACGTCAGGAGCCCTGATCATGTCCATCATGGTTGATCTGCCGAATGGCATGAATCGTCGTCATTTTATCAGCCATCTGATGGGGGCCGCCGCGTTGGCGGTGCCGGCCGCGGCCTTCACCACGACGTTGCTCGCCAACGCCACCGACCTCAAGAAACGGCACAAGTCCGCCATTCTGCTCTGGATGGGCGGCGGGCCCAGCACGATGGATATCTGGGACCTGAAGCCCGGTGCGCCCACGGGCGGACCGTTCAAGCAGATCGCAACCAGTGCCGACGGTATCGCCATCTGTGAGCACATGCCGCTCATGGCCAAGCAGATGCACCAGATGTCGATCGTGCGGTCGATGAGCACCCGCGAGGCCGATCACATGCGGGGCCGCTATGCCATGCACACCGGCTACGTCCCCAACCCCAACGTCGAGCATCCCGGCTACGGCTCAGTCGTCGCCCACGAACTCGCCGCACAGGTTGCCGACCTCGAGATTCCCCCGTTCGTCTCGGTCGGGAGCGGCAGCGTCGGCCCGGGGTTCCTGGGCATGACCTGGGCCCCGTTTCAGGTCGATTCCAACGGCAATGTCCGCAATCTCGACACGGGCATCGATCCCAGCCGACTGGAGCAGCGGCTGAAGATGCTCAGCACGATCGAGAACAAATTCATAGACGAGAAGCGGGGTGGATCGGCAGAAGACCACCGCAAGGTGCTCGACAAGACCGTCAAACTCATGACGAGCAAGCAGATGTCGGCCTTTCAAGTGATGCAGGAGTCGAAGGAGGCACAGGAGAAATACGGCACCACTGGGTTTGGTCGGGGCTGCCTGCTGGCCCGGCGGCTCGTCGAGGCTGGCGTGCCCTTCATCGAGGTCGACTTCGGTGGCTGGGACATGCATGCCGATATCTTCCCGGCGTTGGCCGACCGGAAGTTGCCGGAACTGGACAGGGCGATGAGCGCCCTGGTGAGCGATCTCGCCGATCGTGGTCTGCTCGACGACACGGCCATCATCTGGATGGGCGAATTCAGTCGCACGCCGACGATCAACGGCGGTGGCGGCCGCGATCACTGGGCGCGGAGTTGGAGCGTGGTGGTGGGCGGCGCGGGGTTCAAGCGCGGCGTCGTGGTGGGCGAGACCAGTTCCGATGGCAAGGAGGTGGCAACGGAGCCCTATACATCGCAGGACGTCATGGCCAGTCTGCTCAAGTCGCTCGACATCTCCTTGGAGACCACGTTCACGGCCAAGAATGGAAGGCCGATGAAGATTGCCAACTCTGGAAAGGTGATCAAGGAGTTGTTCACCTGATTCGCGCGGCCGTCGAAATGGGAGCGCCGGGCGACCGCGTGGCGACAACGGCCGGAGCGACGCGGTCCGTCATCCACTTGGTCTGGCCGGTGCTCCTGGAGCAGGTGCTGGGCCTCTCGGTCGGATTCACCGACAAATGGCTGGCGGGGAATTTCCTCGAGGGCGCCGAGTATCTGGCGGCGGTGGGCCTGGTCGCCTACTGCCTGAGCTTCCTGCCCGGCCTGTTCGCCGTGCCGGCCGTCGCTGCCACTTGCTTGGTGGCCCGGAGTATCGGTGCGGGTGATCGCGGCCAGGCGCGGCGGGCCGCCGCACAGTCGCTGCTCGTGGCCTCGGCCCTGACGATCGTCGTCCTGACGGTGGCGGCGGTGTTCGGCGACCGATTCATGCGGTCGCTCGGGCTGCCCTCCGGGAGCACGGCCTTAGCGGCACGGTATCTGGCCATCGTGATCCCGGCGCTGCCGGCCATGATGATCATCCACGTGGGGGTGGCGGTGCTGCGTGGCGCGGGGGACATGTGGGCCGGCCTGGTCGCCATGTCGGTGGTGAATCTGGTGAACGCCGCGGCGAGTTTTGCTCTGGCGGTCGGAGCGGCCGGCCTGCCGCGGCTCGGCTGGGAGGGACTCGCCTGGGGGACGACGGCCGGCTATTGCCTCGGCGCATGCTGCGTGATCGGGCTCTTGGGTCGGCGAACGCGGGGACTGCGGCCGGGGTGGGCAGACTGGGTGCCCAACCGCGAGTGGCTCAGCCGTATCCTTCATGTCGGGGTTCCGGCCGGCGTGGACGCCATCGGTAACGCAGCCTGTCATCTGGGCTTTCTTTCGATCGTGAACCGTCTGGGGGATGTGGCTGCCGCCGCCCACTCCGTGGCAATCACAATCGAATCGCTGGCGTTTCTGCCGGGGAGTGCCTTCACGGTGTCGGCCGCCACGCTTGCCGGGCAGTTCCTGGGGGCGGGGGACGAACGCCGGGCACGGCGGAGTGTCTGGGAGGCGGCGATGGCCTGCATGGCCCTGATGTCGGCTGCGGGAGTCATCTTTCTCGTCTCGGCCGACGGGCTCGCGGGCTGGTTCGTGGGCGGCGCGGCCTCGCAGCCGGAGGTGGCGGCGCTGACCGGCCGGCTTGTCCGGATCGTGGCATTCGCCCAGCCACCCCTGGCGCTCTTGATGGTGCTTTCCGGAGGCCTGCGGGGCGCAGGCGCCACGCGACTGCCGCTGGTCGTCAACTTTCTGGGACTGTTGCTGGTGCGACTGCCGCTGGCGGTCCTCCTCGCACGGGAATCGATCGACCTTCCGTTCGGCCTGGGCACCATCCCGGGGCTGGGGCTCGGCGTGATCGGGGCGTGGTACGCCATGGCGGCCGACCTGACCATCCGCGGAGTGTCGATGCTCGTCATTTTCACACGAAAAAATTGGTCGCGGGTGCGGGTGTGATGGGCCTTTGGCATGGCCCCCCGCGTCGCGAACGCTACACTCTCCTATGAGAGGCGGACGAGGGAGTGCCGCTCTGCACGCAGCACACTCACGAGGCCCCTCGATGGCAGCCGCAGATCTCGACGTCGAACACTGGAGCACGGCCGACGCCGCCGATCTCTACGAGGTGGCCCGCTGGGGGAACGGGTATTTTTCGGTGGGGCCCACGGGCCATCTGCTGGTGCATGCTGACAAGAATCCCACCAAGAGCATCGATCTCAAGCAACTCGTCGACCGGCTGAAGATCCGGGGCATCGACCTGCCGATCCTGCTGCGATTTGCCGAGATTCTCGAGCACCGCCTAGGGGAAATCCATGGCGTGTTCGCCTCGGCCATGAAGGAGAACGGCTATCGAGGCGACTACTGCTGCGTTTATCCGGTGAAGGTCAACCAGCAGCGGCAAGTAGTAGAGGAGGTGCTGAAGTTCGGCAAGCCTTACCGATTTGGACTCGAGGCGGGCAGCAAGCCGGAACTGCTTGCCGTGATCGCCTTGGCTGACAACGACACCCCCATCATCTGCAACGGCTTCAAAGACGCCGAGTTCATCGAGACAGCGATGCTCGCACAGAAGATCGGGCGGCACATCATTCCGGTCGTGGAGCGGTTTTCTGAACTGCATCTCGTGCTGGAATATGCGGAGAAGCTTGGCGTGAGGCCGAGAATCGGCATGCGGGTGAAACTCGCCACCCGCGGCAGTGGCCGCTGGCAGGCGTCGGGCGGCTTCCGCAGCAAGTTTGGTCTCACCGCCAGCGAACTGATGAAGGGGCTCGAACTGCTTGCATCCAAGGGAATGGAAGACTGCCTGCAACTCCTGCATTTCCATCAGGGCAGTCAGATCACGAACATCCGCCACATCAAAGGCGCTCTCAACGAGGCCTCACGGATCTACACGGAACTCGTGAAGCGGGGGGCCGGGCTGAAGTATCTCGACGTCGGCGGCGGTCTGGGTGTCGACTATGACGGCTCACAGACAAACTTCGAATCGAGCGTGAACTACAGTCTCCAGGAATATGCCAACGACGTCGTCTACCACGTGCAGAATGCCTGCGACGAGGCGGGCGTGCCCCATCCGACGATCGTGTCCGAGAGCGGGCGGGCCGTGGTTGCTTACCACAGCATGCTGATCTTCGGTGTGCTGGGGGTGTCGGAGCAGGGGGGGAACGGTGAGCTGGCCGAGCCCTCGGCCGACGCCGAGCAACCGCTGCACGATCTGACGGAGACCTTTCAGAACATCAACGTCCGAAACCTGCAGGAAAGTTATCACGACGCACAGCAGTCGCTCGACACGGCGATGAATCTGTTTGCCAGCGGGTATCTGCCGCTCGACCAGCGATCGGCGGTCGAGAACCTCTACTGGGCCATCTGCAGGAAGATTGCCAAGATGTCGAAGCAGCTGGAGTTCATGCCGGAGGAATTGGAGGGGCTCGAGGCCACCCTCTCCGACACCTACTTCTGCAACTTCTCGCTCTTTCAGTCGATGCCCGACAGCTGGGCGATCAAGCAGCTCTTTCCGGTGATGCCGATCCACCGGCTCGATGAGCGTCCGACTCAGAATGCCGTGCTTGGCGACGTGACCTGCGATTCGGACGGCAAGATCGATCAGTTCATAGACCGTCGGGATGTGAAGCGAACGCTCCCACTCCACGCCTATCAAAGCGAGCCCTACTACCTGGGTGCGTTCCTCATTGGCGCCTACCAGGAAATCCTCGGCGATCTCCACAACCTGTTTGGCGACACCAACGCCGTGCATGTCAGCACCGATGACCGGGGCGAGGTCGTCGTGGATGCCGTGATCAAGGGGGACACCGTCCGGGAGGTGCTCGATTACGTCGAGTTCGATCCCAACCAGCTGGTTCAGCGGCTGCGGGCCTCGATCGAGCAGGCCGTTCGCGAGGGACGGATCTGCGATGGACAGGCGGGACGGTTCCTGAAGTTTTACGAGGAGGGACTCGGCGGGTACACCTATCTGGAAGAACCGTCGCAGTTGTAGGAGCGGTGTCGTGCTTCCGATCCACTGGATCCATCCCGTCGTATGCACCTGATTCGCGTGGGCGGTACCGCCCTCAACCAGACGCCCCTCGACTGGGACGGGAATCGTGACCGGATCATCGCTGCCATTCAAACGGCACGCGAGCACGGGGTCGCCGTTCTCTGTCTTCCGGAATTGTGCATCAGTGGGTATGGCTGCGAGGATGCATTCCAGGCCCCAGGGGTGCAGCGGATGGCGTGGCGTGTGCTCGAGGAGATCGAGCCGCAGACCGCGGGGATCGTCGTGGCGGTCGGCCTCCCGGTGCGGTTCGAGACCGGTGTCTACGACGCGGTCGCGGTGCTGGCGGACGGTCGGCTGATGGGTCTCGTCTGCAAACAGCACCTGGCTGGTGAAGGAATCCATTACGAGCCCCGCTGGTTTCGTCCGTGGCCAAAGGGACGACGAGCGCAGTTGGTCGTGGACGGGCGGCGGGTACCGATCGGCGATCTCAGGTTTGACTGCGGCGGCATCCGTATCGGGTTTGAGATCTGCGAGGATGCCTGGGCAGCCGACCGTCCCGGCGCGAGCCTGGCCGCACGGGGCGTCGATCTGATGCTCAACCCGTCCGCGAGTCATTTTGCGTTTGGTAAGGACGAGATCCGTCGGCGGTTCGTTCTGGAGGGCTCGCGGGCCTACGGGGTCACCTATGTCTACGCCAACCTGCTGGGAAATGAGGCGGGAAGAGCGGTCTATGATGGCGGCGTGATCATCTCCACCGCCGGTCGGATCGCCGCCGCCGGCCGCCGCTTCGCCTTCACCGACCAGGTCATGACGACGGCGGTCGTGGATGTCGATGCCACGCGACTGGCGCAGTCGCGATTGTCGCTCGACCCCGTTGTGGCGAGTGACGCTGGCGAAGACGCCCTTGATGGCGACAGTGTGCCGATTCCCTTCACGCCCCCGGTGCTCGCTCCGCACCGGGAGTCGTCTGTGGGCATTGCCCGCGATGGATGGGAGTCGGGCGGCTTCGTCAAGGAGGAGGAATTTACGCGGGCGGTGGCGCTCGGACTCTTCGACTACCAGCGAAAGAGCCGCTCGCAGGGGTTCGTCGTCTCAGCCAGTGGTGGCGCCGATTCCTCCGCCGTGGCCTGCCTGGTCGCGCTGGCTGTGCGACTGGCGGCGTGCGAGATGCCGGTTGCGGCAGTGGCGGCCCGGCTTGGGGTGGCAGGATCATCCGCGGGCGGAGCACCGGATGACGCCGTTGCCGGCGATACGGACGCGTGTATCCGTCGGCTGATCCATGCCGTGCTGATCTGCGTGTATCAGTCGACCGCACATTCCGGTGCCGTGACCCGCGACGCAGCCCGCGGCCTCGCCGAAAGTCTCGGCGCCGAGTTTCACGAGTTCGATGTAGACGGCCTTGTGCAGGGGTACCGGGCAATGGTCGCCGAGGCCGTGGGGCGTCCCCTCGATTGGCAGACCGATGACGTCGCCCTCCAGAACATCCAGGCGCGGGCGCGGGCTCCGGGGGTGTGGATGCTGGCCAATATCCGTGGGGCGTTGCTCGTCTCCACGAGCAACCGCTCCGAGGCGGCGGTCGGCTATGCGACGATGGACGGCGACACCTCCGGTGGCATCGCGCCGATCGCCGGCATCGACAAGGCGTATCTGCGGCGGTGGCTCGACTGGCTCGAGCACGCCGGACCGGCTGGCATCGGATCATTCCCGGCGCTGGCCGCGGTGAACGTGCAGGCGCCGACAGCAGAACTACGGCCACCGTCCGATCATCAGACCGATGAGGCCGACCTCATGCCCTACGACGTGCTTGACGCCGCCGAGCGGTGCGCGGTCCGCGACAAGCAGACGCCGCTGGAGACATGGCAGCGGCTCCAGATTGACTTTCCCATGCACTCGGCCCGGCAGATGGCCCTCTGGACGGAGCGGTTCTTCACACTCTGGTGCCGCAACCAGTGGAAGCGGGAACGCTACGCGCCGTCATTTCACCTCGACGACGAGAATCTTGATCCCAAGACCTGGTGCCGCTTTCCGATCCTCTCCGGAGGCTTCGCCAGGGAACTGGCCGAACTGCGGGCGGCGGCCGGGGGGTGATGGTTCAGGCCGTGGCCCGCTGAAGCCCAGGCCCGCATCAGGCCCGCACCACCGCCTCGAGCGGTTCTCCACGGTCGAAATGCATCAGGTTGCGAACGGTCTGGCTCGCGATCGCATCGAGGGCGTTCTGCGTAAAGAACGCCTGATGAGCCGTGATGACCACGTTTGGAAAGGTCAGCAGCCGAGAGAAGACGTCGTCATGAATAATGGAACCGCTGCGGTCGTCGAAGAAGAGGTCGGCCTCCTCCTCGTAGACGTCGAGTCCCAGGTGGCCCAGTTGGCCCGTCTTGAGCGCTTCGATCACGGCGGGCGTATCGATGAGCCCGCCACGGCTGGTGTTGATCAGCATCGCGCCCCGCTTCATCCGCGTGAGTGCAGCGGCGTCGATCAGATGCCTTGTGCTGGGCTTGAGCGGGCAGTGCAGCGTGATGATGTCGGAGGCGGCGAGCAGTTCGTCGAGTGGCATGAATGTCACCCCACGGGCAGCCAGATCGGGCCCGGGCGTTGGATCGTACGCCAGCACGCGGCAGCCAAAGCCGATGAGGATCTCGGCCACTCGGCAGCCGATCCGTCCTGTGCCGACCACGCCGACGGTCCTGCCGAAGAGGTCGAAGCCAAGCAGACCTTCCAATGAAAAATTGCCGTCACGCACCCGGTTGTAGGCCTTGTGCAGCCGCCGATCGAGCATGAGCACGAGACCGATCGTGTGCTCCGCGACGGCGTGGGGCGAATACTCCGGCACGCGAACCACCGGCAGCGAGAGATGGGCGGCCGCGGCAAGATCGACCTGATTGAAGCCCGCGCAGCGAAGCGTGACGAGTTTCACGCCCTGCTCCGCGAGGATGTCGAGCGTGGTGGCATCAAGTTGGTCGTTCACGAAGCAGTTGATGGCCACGGCCCCTTCGGCGAGTCTGGCTGTATGGCGGTCCAGCCGCGGCTCGAACCACATCCACTCGATCGGCAGGCCCGCCGATGCCGCTGCCAGCGAAGCGGTGTCGTAGGGTTTGATGGAAAAAGCGGCGACACGCATCAAAGGGCTCCAGGAATAGCCTTGGGGAGGACAGCTCAGTCTACGTCTGGATCCCGCCAAGAGGCATCAAATAGGGTCGAAACGCGGCCGGAAACGCTCTCGCCCGGCAGGACGGCCAGTGCTATGTTCCCCACCCTGCCCGAACCACCGCCCGGAGTCTGCGCCGTGAGATACTCAATGATCAAGCTGTCCATGCGGAGGCGTTTCGTTGCGGTGTCGATGCTCGCGGCCTGCGGCTTGGCGTGCGCGGTGTCGGTGCCCGCGGCAGCCCAACCGCCTGCGCCACCACAGCGTCCAGCTGCTGCGCCGCAGCGGGTGGCTGTCGTGCCCGGGCAGCCCATGCCCCAACCGGCCGCTCAAGCTGCCCAGCCAGTCCAGCCAGCCCAGCAGCAGCCGGGGCCGCAGCAGCCGGCTCCGCTCTCGCCTGAGCAGCAGGCCGCGCTCGATCGACTGCTCGCCGCCTGGGAGGCCCGTAACGCCGCTGTCACAACATGGTCGTGCACCTTCCACAAATGGGAATACAACGCCTGGAGCCCTGCCGACGGCGGCGGTGAGCGTCTCGCATTCTCCGAGAGCAGCGGCGAGATCAAATATGCGGCTCCCGACAAGGGACTCTTTCGTGTCAAGGAGTCGACCCAATGGAATCCCGAGACCCGCCGGTATGAAAAACGTACCGGCGACACGGGCGAGCACTGGGTCTGCAACGGCGCCAGCATTTACGAGTTTCGTCACAGCGAACGGCAGCTTCGAGAGACCCGTCTGCCGCCCGAGATGCAGGGCAAGGCCATCAGCGACGGTCCGTTGCCGTTCGTCTTTGGCGCGAAGGCCGACACCCTCAAGAAACGCTACTTCATGCGACTCGTCACGCCCCCCGGCGTCACCGATCAGATCTGGCTTGAATCGCTCCCTCGGTACCAGGCCGATGCGGCCAACTTTGCCAAGGTAGAACTCATCCTGCAATCCCGCGACCTCATGCCGTTTGCGATCCAGGTTTTCAAGCCGGGTGGCCAGGATCGCGACGTCTACCAGTTCGATCCGCGGACCAGCCTGATCGACAAGGGGCTCGACATGCTCCGCGATTTTTCCAAGCCGGTGACGCCACTCGGCTACAAGTTCATACTGGATGACGTCTCGGCCGGCCCGCAGCAGCGGTGATCGGCACGCCGCCGACGTGCTGCTATACTCGGGCTTTTGTCCGTGAGCCGCATTGTTTGCGAGGATGTGATGCCGCACGTCGATCCAGCCCATCCACTGTCCCAACTGCTCCAACGGGACCACCGCTACAAACTCGACGCCTACCTGTTCGTGCTGGAATCGCTGGCGTTCGGCCAGGAAAACCTCGGCATGGGAGCCGAGCCCCCGGCGGAGGAACTCGAGTCATCAGCGGGGCAGTCGGCCGAGGCTGCGGGAAGGGCTCCGGGCAGGGGGCGCGGGCGGCCGCGGCGGCGGCAGGTGGAGCGTCACGTCAGCGGCCAGGAACTCTGTGAAGCGGCGCGGCAGTATGCCCTCCAGCAATATGGATTCATGGCCCCCACGGTGCTGGGGAGTTGGGGCGTGCGGGGCACGAGTGACTTCGGCGAGATCGTGTTCAGCATGATCGAGATCGGTCAGATGCGAAAAACACGCCGGGACAAGCGGGAGGATTTCAATGACGTCTACGGGTTCAGCGACGCGTTTTCCCGCGACCTCGCCTTTGTCGTCCCCGACGCGGTCTGAGTGGCCGCGGGCATTCCTGGTGGCGGCCGTGATCGAGGTTGCATGGCTGCTTCTGCTGGCATGGATGGCGATGGCCAGGTCCTAGCGAATTCGCGGACATGGCACCCGAGTCTCGAGAGGATGAAGGAAGAGGTGCACTGACATGACCACATCGCTTTCCTCGCCTGCGCCGTGGGTCGCGATTGTGCCGCTGGGCTGCTACCTCCTCGGGCTCGCCTGGGCGCACCTGCGGCGGCGGCCGCTGGCTGTGTCAGGAGTTCTTGACGGGGCCATGCTGGCGATGGCCGTCTCGGGGCTCGCGATCGTGGGGCCACTGGCGCTCCTGATGCCCGTGACCGGAGGCTCGCCGTGGAGTTGGCCGGTGTTGGCGTTTCTGTTTGCGCTGTGCGTCGCCGTCTGCGTGCTCGTCTCACGGCCGCGCATGGTGGTCTACAACATCACCGTCGAGCAGTTCAGACCCCTCGTGGCGGAGGTGGTGTCGGCGCTCGATCCCAAGGCTCGCTGGGCCGGCGAGAGCGCGGCTTTGCCGGAGCGTGGCTTTCAGCTGCATATCGAGGGCAACGCAAACTTGAGAACCGTGAGCGTCGTGAATGTCGGGGAGCGTTCATCGCCCGAGGGGTGGGGCGAGTTTACCCGCCGCCTCCGCCGGGCGGTGCGTGGTCTGCCGGTGCGACGCAGTCCATGGGGCGGCCTGTTTGCCGGCCTTGGCTGCGGGCTGCTGGCCGTGGCGATCTGGCTGGCGATTGGTCCATCGTGGTGGCCGCTGTCTTCGACGCGGCCACCCATGACAGCCCCTGCCATGCTGCCCTCCACCCCGACGACGTCTCCTCCGACGTCTCCTGGAGAAACCGATGCCTCTGCACATCGATCTGTCGGCACATGACATCAGCGTGCCCGTCGTGATTCGGAACGCTCCACCGCCCCGCCTCTACGAGGACGCCGTCACCCGTGAGAGTGCTGCCATCACGACCAGCGGTGCGATAGCGATCCGTTCCGGCGACAGCACCGGCCGGAGACCCAAGGACAAACACCTGGTGCGCGGCGCCGACTCGGAGGCGGACGTCTGGTGGGGCCCGGTCAATCACCCCATCGACGACCATACGTTCCTGCTCAACCGCCAGCGGGCCGTCGACTTTCTCAACACGCGGGACCAGATCTACGTGTGCGACGGCTACGCCGGCTGGGATCCCGCCTGCCGGTTGAAGGTGCGTGTGATCTGCAGTCGCGCCTACCACGCCCTCTTCATGCACACCATGCTGATCCGGCCCACGCTTGACGAACTCGATCGGTTCGGCACGCCCGACTATGTGATCTACAACGCCGGACAGTTTCCGGCGAACCCTTTCACGGCTCAGATGACCAGCCGCACGAGCATCGATCTCTCGCTGGAGCGGCGTGAGCAGGTGATCCTGGGGACAGAATACGCCGGTGAGATGAAGAAGGGGGTGTTCACGATCATGCACTGGATGCTCCCCGGGAGGGGCGTGCTCTCCATGCACTGCTCCGCCAACGAGGGGCCGGCGGGGCCCGGGGGTGACGGCGACGTGTCGCTCTTTTTCGGGCTCTCTGGCACGGGCAAGACGACGCTGTCGGCCGATCCGGCGCGGCGGCTGATCGGCGACGACGAACATGGCTGGGGTGACGCCGGCGTCTTCAATGTCGAGGGGGGCTGCTACGCGAAGTGCATCGGGCTCACCGCCGCGAAGGAACCCGAGATCTTCGATGCGATCCGCTTCGGCACGGTGCTCGAGAACGTGGTGTTCGACCAGTCTTCGCGGGCCGTCGATTTCGCATCGAGCGCCATCACGGAAAACACTCGCGCGGCCTATCCGATCGAATTCATCGCCAACGCCAAGGTGCCCTGTGTGGCGGGGCATCCGCGGAACGTCATCTTTCTCACCTGCGACGCTTCCGGCGTGCTGCCGCCCGTCAGCCGGCTCTCGCGGGAGCAGGCGATGTATCACTTCCTCTCCGGCTATACCGCTAGAGTCGCCGGCACGGAGATAGGCGTGGTGGAGCCGCAGGCCGCCTTCTCCGCCTGCTTTAGCGCGGCGTTTCTGGTACGGCATCCGGCGGTCTACGCCCGCCTGCTGGCGGAAAAACTTGCCCGTCACGGCACCCAGGCCTGGCTCGTCAACACGGGCTGGACCGGCGGGGCCTACGGGCAGGGCGAGCGGATCGATCTGGCCGTGACACGGCAGATCATCGACGGCATCCATGCAGGAACGCTGTCCGCAGCACCGGTGGCCCGCGATCCGGTCTTTGGCCTCGATGCGGTGACGCGGGTGCCCGGGGTCGACGACGTCGTGCTGCAGCCGTGGCTGGCCTGGGGCAACGAGGCGGCCTGGACGGCCGCTGCCCGTGGGCTGGCGGCAAAATTCCGCGAGAATTTCAAGACTTACGCCGAGCAGGCCGGCCCCGCCGTCCTGGCCGCCGGGCCCGCATGAAGCGGCGTTCGCTGAAAACTGCTCTACTCTGCAAACGTGTCGTTGTGACGACGCATGCCAATCCGCCACTGGAGACCATCCGATGCCGACAAATACATTTGTGACGCTCATTGTGTCCCTCGCCGTGGGAGCCTTGCTTTCGACCAGGGTGCATGCCGATCAGGCTTCTCCCCTGACGGGCACGGTCAAGAAGATTGACGGGAAGGACGTTGATCTCTCCGCGTACAAGGGGAAGGTCGTGCTGATCGTCAATGTCGCCAGTCGCTGCGGCTACACAGGCCAGTACGCCGGCCTGGAGAAGCTCTACACAACCTACAAAGACAAGGGCCTCGTCGTGCTCGGCTTTCCGGCCAACGAATTTGGCGGCCAGGAGCCTGGCACCGACGCTGAAATCGCCTCGTTCTGCTCGTCGAAGTATGGCGTGACGTTCGACATGTTCTCGAAGATCGTCGTCAAGGGAGCCAACAAGGCTCCGCTCTACAAGGCGCTCACCGAAGGTGCCACCCCGTCGGGTGACGTCGGCTGGAACTTCGAGAAGTTCCTCATCGGCCGCGACGGCAAGATCGTGGGCCGCTACAAGTCGGGCGTGGCTCCCGACGACGCCAAGCTCAAGGGAGTGATCGAGGCCGAACTAGCCAAGGCTGAGTGAATCGCGTGTGACGGTTCGGCATTGAGTCGACCGTCGCTTGTTGCTCACCCGGGGGCTTGGATGCAATCGGAATGATCCGTGAGGGGCTGCCCATGTCCCAAGAGCCGGCGTTGCTGACCAGCGCAGGCAGGATGCCGAAGCGCAGTCAGCATCGAGTGAGCGAAGGCAGGATGCCGAAGCGAACGTCCGGCGACGGGGCGTGGGCAGCCCCGAACCCCGACACCGCTGGCGGATGTGGCGCGACACAGGGCAAGTTGAAAACTTGCCCCCACGAGGAGACACAGGGCAAGTTGGAAACTTGCCCCCA
>Ga0164294_10001157_pt1 | contig 24713 bp, 22 predicted proteins | sample GEODES005metaG_FD_111479 | JGI IMG/M metagenome (GOLD analysis project Ga0164294, IMG submission 111479) | Oligotrophic lake water microbial communities from Sparkling Lake, Wisconsin, USA - GEODES005 metaG | ecosystem: Environmental > Aquatic > Freshwater > Lake | place: USA: Sparkling Lake...
AACCAAAGGTGCTGACGCTTAACCAAAGGTGCTGACGCTTAACCAAAGGTGCTGACGCTTAACCAAAGGTGCTGACGCTTAACCAAAGGTGCTGACGCTTAACCAAAGGTGCTGACGCTTAACGCTCAAAACTCATCACTCATTCCATCATCGAATATAAACTCATCTTCGTCGATTTGTGCCGACGCAACATGTGTTCCATCTATCAACTTGTAAAGCCGATTTATTTCCAGGTCATTTATGTCATATTGCTCGTATAACTCATATATCTTTTCCATCTCCATTGTTTCTCTCAATCGCAAGAAATGTAAATACAAATCTTTCTTATCCACATTGAGAGAAAGGCACATTTGCTGAATGAACTTGTTGTTGTTATATTCTGTAGCATATTTTGTCAGAACCTTAGTGAAACGCACTTCATTTTCGCTATATTTGGCTGACGGCAGTGATTCGTGCAATATTTTACTGTTATGAAATGTTTTAATGAGAGAAGTCATCTCGTTGAAAATCCACAATTGCTTCTGAAATGTCACGCGATCCACATAATCAGCGAAACACATATTGTCTAAAAGTTTGGCATATGTATTTACATGGGTTTGCGATGAATTCAGCATATCAATGACATTTTCGTGAAATAAGAGGCCAACGCTCGTTCTATCTGTCTCGTTTATGACAGTTGTGTGTTGTTTTATTGGATAATAAGTATTTAACAATTTAGTCGTTATCTGTTTTGTATCGTCGTTGCTCGATTTATATTCAAACATCGTTGACAATGTGCTCGAAGAAATTACACCAGTCTCCACTAACTTCATAACGTTTTCTAGTTTTCTCAAGTCACCATTTACATAATTTGCCAGTTGTTCAGCGTCAGTTGGATTATTAAAGAATGTCCTTATTATTTCAATTACTTGCGTCGTAGTCGGTTTATTGACCTTTACACAAACACACACATTTTTCAATTCTTTGATTTTCTTGTCCACGTGTGCGTTACCAATACATATAATAGGATTCAGCGTGTATTCTTCCTTTTTCTGCTTTTTCGTCTTTTTGGGGCGAATTAACTTTATTAAATTGTTTATTCCACCCTTGTCACCATTGTTCATACCATCAACGTCATCCATTACAATGGCGATTTTCTTAATTTTCTTATGGAACATACTCAAGACATTTGTGTCGGCCATGTTATTATTTGCCAATCCATCTATTATTGTCTTGTTTCTTACATCAGACGCATCGTAGTAAACCATATCGTAATTCATTTCTTTTAATAAGTGCTTTATTATATGTGTTTTTCCTACACCAGACTCACCATACACATATAGACCACGACTAATAAGTAGATTATGCTTGTTTTCTTCGAAATCCGAGAGAAATTTCCTGATTGTTGTCATCAGTTCACTTCTTATGAGTTCTTTTGTGTAATCTCTTCTTCTTTCCATATGTTTCGTATGTTATGTAAAAAGCTGTAATCTTTATATGTTTCACGCTCTTTTAACTTATTTTCTGCTATTTCCTTTTTATAATGAATGATATAGTGTTTAAAGTCGGGATTTTTATTAGCATCACACATTCTCAGCAGATTTGTTATGTAAGAGTCGAAGATGCCAGAAATGTGATAGTATTCTTTGTTGTTTCTCCATTCTATGTAGCGTTCAGACACAACCATTTCAAACAAATACTTGTATTTGTATTGAATAATATTTAACATATATAAATCAAATTGCCGGATTTCTTTGTAAATTAAGTAATGAAAACGCTCATAATACTTCTTTTTTGTGCGAATTTTTGTTGTAATTGGCAAATGATACCAAATAATTTCCATTATTTCCCACGGCAATAAATACAAAAATTGTGTGTCAAAATTTCGCGGAGTTACTGGCAACCCAGTCAATATGTCATTAATGTTTAGACTCATTTGCTTATAACTATACATTAATGTGTAAATATTTTTAATTCTTTTATAATTAACACTTAAGTCCATCCCATACTAGTCCGCAGCTATTTGCCCATTTACATTTTTCTACGATGCCTGTTGGTCCTCTGTATTTTGGGTCATTAAAGTCCATTTCATCCGCATCTGGACAAGTTCCGACTTTAAGCGTGTTGCGACACTTGCCCGGTCCGGTCGACTCCCAGTAATCAGGGCATTCAGAGACTTCAGGAGGATATTTCATTGTTCTCTTGCTGTTGTAAATCATAAACCCAATGACGGTAAGAGCCCCTGCTAAAATAATGGCGGCAATATAAGTAACTATCTTCTGGAAAGTAAGACCGGATGAGTGCGAATGCTCACCTGTTGCCGAATGCTCACCAGATGTGTGCGAATGCTCACCCGTTGCCGAATGCTCACCTGTTGCGTGCGAATGTTCAGAACTTCCAAACAATCCACTTAAAATTCCAGATGATTTAGAATGATGCTCATCATTTTCGTGTTTTGAATTATTCCCAAACAACCCACTAAACCAACTCGTTTTTTCCTCGTGAGCTCCTCCCTGTTGCTTTTTACCCATTTATATATTTCTGTTATATTATTTTGTATGCTAAATCTTATTTTGTATGCTAAATCTTATTTTGTAGACAATAATATACTATTTTTGTCTACAATATACTATTTTTGTCTATTTAATGTATATAAATGAGCGTTTTTCAGTCAAACTTTACATATGTAAGTCAATTACCTCCTGCTCCAACACATCCTAGATTAAATGGCCTTGTAAATGTTATGGGTCCCAACGTTAATGACCGTTTTTCTCTCTATGAACAGACAACCAAGGGCGCAACTGATTATTCAGATGCTCTTACTGGCAACCTGGAACACTCGCCACTGTCGGTCGCATTCTTTTCAGCCGGAAACATCCAAATTATACAGAATGCTATTAGAGCCAGTGTATTCAAGGAAACCAATCAATACATCGGCAATCAGGATTATGACGAGTTGAAAACAGTGATGCGTAGCACGTTTTTACAATATTCAGCGAATCGTCCTGATCACATCGTCGAGCAAATTAAGGCACTTAACAACAAGGTTCTTGCTTATTGTGTTCCTAATATAATTGGAGAGATTGACGGCTACTTAAAGTATAAACGCGACATTAGCACTCTCGCTATGCCTATGCAGATGCCCGCAATGATTTCTAACAAAGGAAACAAAGTGTTGGAACTTAAGCCGTGGTTTTAACTATCTACAAATGAACCGTTGAGAGAACACGAACCCCATGATAAACTGCTGTAAATGCCGTTAAAGCAAGAAGCAAATCATACGCTCTCGGGTGTGCGTTGTTTCTCATAATCCCTATATAAGAGAGAAACGGCACAATGATTGCGAAATGAAGCCAAAATATCGTCTTTTTATTCTTATTCACTTCTTCCACTGTCATCAGTTGTTTCGTCTGTTTCTCTTGTTCGTGTGGAGGTGGTTTGAAGAGGCCCGTAATTCCGCCTTTTTTTCCACGATGAAGTGGGAGTTGTGAGCACCCATAAAACCAGTCATACCACGCCATAGCCACATAACTCACCACAAAGAGGGCAAAATAAATGATGTATTTGACGAATGCCGACTGGGATTGGGGCGGACAATAGGTATAAAGCCCCATTACAACGAGAGAAAAAATGATACACTTGATGTTGAGCGTAAACGGATAACCTGGGAATATACCACCGGACATGCCTATATAACTTAATTGCGATAAACGTTTTTAATTAGAAAAACCTTTATTTTTCTCAAATTACAAGTTACAAAATCCAAATCGTGCGTGTGTCCCACTTTGTCCTTCTTGTTCCGTTCTTGAGAACTCGCGTTGTTGTGTTCATGTGTCGCTTGCACTCGGCAATGATTTCCTCGGTGGTAATGTTCGGGTCGGTCTGCATCTTGAAGTAGTACTTGCCTCGTTTCGTCCCAGTGAGGACAACCAGCTTCGCTCCTTGTCTCCTTGCTTCGGCGATGACGTCCTCGAGTGGGGCCTCCTTCGGGAATGTGCTTGGCACTCGCTTGAATCTCCTGCGTGGGGAATGGCCATACCTGCCGTAGACGTCGGTGTTGAAAACTGCTGTAAAGCTCATCTTTGGTTGGTTGGTTGTGTGCGTCTGGAAATTGTCTTTTAATAAGAAATAGAAAAGGTATTTCAATTTTTAATGCGGTATGAACTATGTTTATTGACTAAAATAATTCATTATTCATCTCCATTAACCTTCTTCGTCTTGGGCTTCTTAACCTTCATTTTAATCGGCTGGTCAGTCTCGGCTTCAACCTTCTTCTTGCGGATAGCGGTCTTCTTTTTCGGCTTCTCATCGCCATCATCATGGGTCTCCAGCAATCTCGCTTGATAGAACTTTGTCAACTCGGAATCCAGCACATCCAACTCACTCAGCCACATCTCTCGCTCACTCGTGTTTTTAACTCTCTCCAATTCCACCACAGCATCGCGCGCCTTCTTGTTCAGTTTCTCAATGTTCTCCTCAATCAGAGACGACATCGGCATGTCAATCAGGTATTTGTATCGCTCATCACCATCAATCTGGGCGTATCCGCGACTTGTCAGCAACTCACTCACATCATCCTGCTTCTTCTTGCGAATGTCGATGACGTCATCACACGTCTCCTTAATGTAGCGTGCCTGATTGCTGTATCTAGTGTGCTCTCTCTCAAGCTCCTTAATCAAGTTTTCCTTGCGCTTTGTGTAATTCTCCATACGAACACCCATAAAATCGTCAATAATGAGCTGAGGCGTCTCATACTTCTTAATCTGTTGCTTCTCATTGAACAAGTGCATGTTGCTAGTCGATTCCGTGTCATACAACTTGAACAAGCGCTCAAATTCGTTGCATCCGGGGAGTTTAGCAACTGGCGTGTTAATGAGCTCCATCAGTTTGCCCCGTTGAAAGATGAGTGTGAATTCCACCATTGTATCCGTGTTGTTCTCCTTGTAATCCTTGAGGTATGTTTCTGTCTTCTTCTTTTCCTTGTCATCCTTCTCTTTGGGTGGCGGTGCCAGCATTGCCTCGAGCATGTCCTTGTAATCCTGTGTCCACGTGCCAACTGGCAACTCAACGATCTTAACTGTATCTTGGCCTTCGAGTGTGTAAAGTCCCTTGTATAAATACTTGCCATTTCCGAGGTGTGTCACTGACCCCTTGAATCCGTCGTAATGCGGGTGAAGTTCGGGGAGCACTGGGTTTTCTGTGAGTCGGCAACGGATGTAATCGATGATGTTTCGAGGGTCATAACACGGCACGTGACTGCTGTATCCCGTGCCAATTCCGCGCGAACCATTCACCAAAATCATCGGGATAATCGGAACATAAAACTCGGGTTCCACCTGAACTCCATCGTCATTCAGATAATTTAGTGTGCTCTGATCGACTTCTGGGAAAATCGCACGTGAAATAGTTGAGAGTTGCGTAAAGATGTACCTCTCACTCGCTGAGTCCTTTCCACCCTGGAGCCTTGTACCAAACTGACCGAGTGGCACCAGTAGGTTGATATTGTTGCTACCGACGAAATTCTGTGCGAGTCCCACGATTGCCTTGTTGAGACTGGCCTCGCCGTGGTGATACAGTGAATGCTCAGAGACATAACCAGCGAATTGTGCGACCTTCACCTTGTCTTTCTCGAGACGGCGCTTAAAAGCACAGAACATAATCTTGCGCAAACTCGTCTTCAGTCCATCGACTACGCTGGCGATTGAACGCTCACAGTCATACTTCGAGAAGTGAATCAGTTCGCGATCAACAAAGGCATCATAACGGATTTCTGGTGAAGATGTGTCAAGTGTTGCGGTCTTGTCATAATTTCCAAGCCAATCCTTGCGGTCATCAGCCTTCTTCTTGTTGAATGCCTTGTCAATCGCAGAATCACAATCTTCGCCACTGTGCTTAAATGTGACCGTCTTATTCTGCTTGAAATACTCCTTGAATTCCTTGGCACTACTCGTTCCAAGACCCTTGTAATACTGCACCTTCCAACTCGCTGAATCTGATGTTGTTTGCTTCCACTCTTCATACTGTTGCTCATTGTAGAAACAAACGACATCATTCTTGCCCTTGAATGCCTTGAGAATCGGAGTGTTCATGAATCCAAGGAAATTGTCGCAGACCGCCAACTCGCGCCAAAGGAACTGAAAGAGGTTGATACCGAGTCCCTTGATGTGCGAACCATCCAAATCTTGGTCTGTCATAAAGAGGACGCGACCATAACGCAGTTCATTCTTAATCTCATCCTGTGTGTATTTCTTGCCGTTTTGAAGACCAAGAATCTTCTTAATGTCTGTGATCTCATCGTTTCCATTTATTGCTGTAATGCTCGCGTCTCGCACGTTCATAAGCTTGCCCTTGAGTGGATAGACGCCGTAGAAGTCGCGGGCACTCTGGCTCAATCCAGAAATCACGCCAGATTTGGCCGAATCTCCCTCGCACAAGATGAGGGTGCATTCGGCCGAACGTGGCCCACCAGCCTCATTGGCGTCGGTCAACTTGGGAATTCCGCGGACTCGGCGCGTTTTCTTACCGTCGGTCTTCGCAGCATCTGCGGTATGTTTGATGTCATTGAGCGAAATCGCCTGATCCATCACACCCAACTTAATCACCTTATCAATGAACTTGTCGCTCACTGCGCAACTCGAGCCGAACTTGGCAGTCGTCGTTGTGAGGCACTCCTTAGTCTGACTGTCAAATGCGGGGTTCTCAACTGTGCAATTGACGAACAGCATCAACTGCTCCTTAATCGTCGCCGGCTTCACCTTAATCTTCTTCTTCTTCTCAATAAAATCACACACCTTCTTAACAATCTGGTTGAGAATATATTCCACGTGCTTTCCGCCCTTTGACGTGTAAATGCCATTGACAAATGAGACTTGAGTAAATTCACCGAGAGGCGTCAATGTCACTGCGTATTCCCAGCGGTCGCTCGGGGCTTCGAAAATTACCTTGGCGTCATCATCCTTGATAAACATATTCACATAATTCTCAAAGGAACGAATAGGAACTGGCAGTGAATTGAACTTGACCTTAACGGTCTTGTCGGTGACTGCGGCGATGTCATATGTCCGCTTCTTCAGCAGGGAAAACATGTCATCAGTGAGCCCATCCACTCCGAATCGCTTGTAATCGAGGAGGAATGTGACCTTGGTGTAAGGCTTTCCCTTCTGCTTGACGATGGTTGGCGGGCAAATCGTCGAGAGATTGTCCTTGAATTCCTGTGTATATTTTAAACCACGCACGTGATCTACCGTCTCAATCTTGCCATATGTCGAGAAGATGAGCACTAGCTTGAACCCGAATCCATTGCGTCCGCCCACCGTCTTGATGTCGGAATCATTGTAATTCGTGGATGTGCGGAGGTGACCGAAAATCATCTCAGGAATCCAGATGCCGTGTTGAGGGTGCTTTTCCACGTCAATTCCGTTGCCGTCATTCGTAATCGCGATGAGACCACTTGCTCGGTCAATTTCCACCTCAATATTCTTGACAGCGTGCATCTTGGGAGTATCGCTGGCACCGGAAACAAGCGAAGCGTTCTCACTCTTGGCAATGTTGGTCTGCATTCTCACCTCGTGATCGCGAGCATTCACAATACCTTCGTCGAAACACTTGTAAATAGCAGGAGTCTTCTTATAAGCCCGATGAACCATCTTGGGATGGTCCGGGTCGGTGACGTCATCAATAATCCAGTTGATTTCCTCGTCGGTTTCAGTGGATCCGATGTAAGTGTCCGGCTTCTTGAGCACGTGCTCGCGGTCGGACATCATCTGGTACTGATTGGCGAGGTCGTCGGTGATTGTAGTCATTTTGGTTTTGTGTTGGTTTGAAGTGAAAATACATGTGATTGTATCTTTAAGTATGTTTTCAATTTTTTCAGAGTCTTCAAGTCACTCCGAAATAGAAAATTGAATTCAAAATGCTTGTTTATTTATAACCACAATTTTTAAGGGATGGACCAACCAAAGAAAATTAAATTGACTCTTGTTGAGTTTAACAAATCTGAATATGACGCAATAATTTCTGAGATTAAGGAGGTATCAAAAATGATTGGGTTGGTAAAGTCAGGTGGCGATGGTAGAATTGACAGTGCTATAAAAGAAATGCCATTCTTAATTGAACTTAAAAGATTGCTTTTAGAGAGAAACCCCACATGGGAAAACGACATAATCATTTCGCCACCTCGTGCATCATGCGACATTCTTATTAAATTGATAAGAATTAATTTAAAACTGACAGATTGCAAGACATCAGACAATTGCATGAACAAACCGTCGATTTATTATAGCATCACCGGTGACTCATCTTACCCATATTCATCAAATTGGAACAACTTTTTAGACAAGATGAAAGAGGCAAAAGCAGCAGGAACAATCAAATCAACGCGAGATAAATCAACAGAATACCATTACCTTGTTAAGAACAAAATTACAGGCGATGTGTTGCTGAAACCCATATTTGACGTTCATACATATATTCCAAATGCAAGCAACGACCTCCAGATTAACTGGAAAAATGAATTTGCGCATTTTGAATATGTAACTGAAGATGATGATGTAAATTATAAGAAAAAAGTGCATTCGTTGCTAACATGTATTCAACAGTCTGTAAGAGAAATGATTAACCGCACGAATAGATTTGCAAGTGCTGACATCACTGAACTTCTTAATTAATTTGGAACAATCTCTTTGCAGATTTGTTTATGTCCTATTTTAAATCGTTCTGAATATACATAATTTTTTTGAAATGTAGTGGAGTTCAAATAATCAACAATTCGTTGGATTTCAGTACAATTCATTTGGGTTTTAGGGACGAGGCATATCAATGAACCTCCAAAGTATTGAACTGTACTGATAAATGATACAATCTTCTTTCGAGTCAGTGTTTTAACATATATGCATTGATTTCCCCAATACTTCTTGATGCTTGTTATGTTTCTAGGGGCACCCCATTCGAACCAATTCTTCTCTGTGAATTTTTTTATTTTTCTCTCGAGCAATTCATTCTTGTGCAATTGTAGATGGTCATCTATCTCTTGAATTCCTGATGGAAATGTCTCTGTAAATATGTATTGTTCCAGTTTCTCCTCATCACTCAGGACATCTATGTTGCCGAATGGCACTCGATAAATTTCATCTCTGCCTGAAACTATGCCAACATATACGTTAAACAGTGACTCAATCGCTGTTCCTATCACTTCAGTATCACTAAACGTTATAATCCCCTTATTTACATTGCATAGCATTTCTTTTCCATTAACAACTGTATGTTTGCCAGCAACGCCTTTTTCATACCTGAAAACAATTACATCAACTGATGCGTCTTCAAACAGTCTTTCATTGTTTGGATATAGGAAGTCCGTAAAACTTCCGGTTTGTGTCATTTTTTCAATTATGGATGATGCGCTGGTTAATTTGATGAAGTCGGATGGAACAATGAATATGAGCTCTCCATCATCATCCAAATGATCGTATGATTTTTCAATAAATTTTATATAAAGATTCCCCGTTTTTTGCTTTATATATGGTGGATTGCCAATAATGGTTTTGAACTTTTTATCAAATTGCTGCACCATAAAATCACCATAAATTATGGTTTGGTGTTCATTAAATTCAATCACTGGTTGAATCGTATTATCAAGCTCACAACAAACCATCTGATAATTGTCGGCATGTTCTTTGAACTTCTTTAACAAATGTCCTGCGCCGAATGATGGTTCCAGAAGACATTTTGATTTGTGTTTCACCTTGTCAAACACAAACTGTTGCAATTCATTTGAAATTGTAAAATATTGACCTAATTGCTTCTTATATTTAACTGAATGTTTTACGTCTAGTGGTTTCATCGGTTGCGATTGCGAATCATCAACAATCTTCAACTTCAACTTTGGTTTCCTTTGGTTGGACATTTATGATTTCCTCTTGAACTATGTTTTAAAGTGGTTTTAATTGTGCTATGTTTCAATTTTTTACACAACAACTTTATCAGCAAGTAGTCAGTACATGTCTCGGAACTGTGAGTGGATTTTTCAAAGAACCACTGTGAATTTTTTACTAGATAAGTTTTTGCAAATAATTTTCTCTATAGACAAAAGGGTTTTCGATTTTGGACATTTTTTTTGTCCAAAAATGGAAAGTCCTTTTTAAATCCATAAAATCACGTATTTTTGATGCTTCTGACCAACCTCAGTCACAAATCATAAAAATCCTGTGAAAAAGTTGTGACTGACATTTTTGCCTCGTTTTTTTGGCTACTTTTAAGTTCTATAGTTATGTTAAGAAAAGTAGCCGAAAATGAGCAGGTGTGAAATTTGTAACTATTCTACGAGCAAACATAGTAATTTTGAGCGTCATTTGGCCTCACTTCGACATGGTCATAGAACCAAAATGAGCAAAAAAGTAGCCGAATTGAGAACTTGTCATTTTTGTGACTATTCTACAAGCAAGCAAGCCAACTATGACAAACACCTTTTGACATCAAAGCACATCAATAGAACCACTTCGAACCAGACTGGAGTCCAAAAACAAGCAGTTGTATGTGATGGTTGTGGTAAGGAATATCAAGCAAAGAGTAGTTTGTGGTATCATAAGAAGAAATGTATCTCAAACAAGTTACAAATCATCGAACAGACCGCTGAGAAAACAGACGACATTAAAAAGGAGTTGGATGACATCAAACTAATGCTAAAGAACCTCATGAACAAGAAGACAACACAGGAGATCACAGTAAACAACACAATCAATCAGAAGATGTCGATTAACGTATATCTCAATGATTACTGTGGAGAAGCCATCAATTTGGGTGAATTCGTGGAGAAGATACAACTTTCTCTCCATCACTTGTGGATTACAAAGGAACAAGGATATATAAAGGCAATGTCTGAGATACTGATACAGAACTTGGCTCAATTAGATGATACAAAGAGGCCATTCCATTGTAGTGATAAGAAACGTCTACAATTCTATGTTCGTCAAAACAACAAATGGAACAAGGATAATGGAGAGAAAATCACTAATGCGGTGGACAAAGTGGCAACTAAGCATATTCTCAAGTTGAAAGAATGGGAAGCACAGCATCCTGACTGGGCAAACGACGATAAACTGAACCACGAGTATATGCTTATGCTTCAGAATATGTTGGGTGGGGCAACAGACGAGGAACAGGAGAGAAATAAGAAGGATGTGGTGAAACTCGTTAGTGAGGCTGTTTTCATTAAGGACGCAATGAACTCTATGGACATTGAAGAGATAGAATGACACAGTTTAAAGGTCAAGTGTGTCCACATCAATTGTTGGCAAATTGATGTGTGCTTCCCACATATATGTGCAGTATGCCCACGTGAAATCAAGCGCATTGCTGTCAATTTCAGGGATAATGCGTGCTTTCTGTAGTTTTGTATATTTTTCTCTCAAGCCCGCTTCATCTAAAATGTAGTGATAATCAGATGGAAGAACATACATCAGTTGTGCCTGTTGGCTAATTGGTTTGGTTGATGTGTCCTTGAAATATTCGTGGTCAAAGTAGTGGCATTCTGCGTGAATATCGGAGAGAAGTGGGGCATAGTTGTATTTATAGCACCAACGCCAATTAGGACAGCCAGCAGTATAATACTTGAATGTCCATTCGAGACCTTCCAGGTAGTTTTCAACCGCCGATTTCTTGTGTTTCTCTCCGAAATCAAATAAATACTTATAATAACGTGTCTGCCATCCTGTCAGTGAGGGATCAATAAGGTGCTCATATTCGCGGTTAAACATCGGAATAGCAGTGTATTTTTCGGCAGCAGTCATACTTCCGGCGGTTTTCGCCTTAATTGCCTCGAATTTTGCGCGGGATTCGTGCTCTTTTTGGAGGTTCGTTTCTTCTTGTTGCGCCAAAAGTGCCAACAATTTGCGCACGTTTTTCCACATTATCTTGTTGGCATCAGTAAGCACAATTTTATTGGCATTTGTAAGATTACCCGCAATTTTCTTGTATGCGTTAATAAGCACATGGATTCCCTTGTGACGGATGTTAATCGACGGAATATGTGGCATAAAGTCATTTCCTAGCATAAAGCAAAGCAACACATAGTCGTTCACCTGATTTTGTGTTGGTTTCCCATCACAAAGAAGCGATGCCAGCATCGGAATATTGAACAGATACTTCTCATTTGCCTCTAATTCAGCGTTAAGAGAAGCGATGTAACTTGGTGTCTCGCGATACAGGTAAATAAACGGGGCATACTGGAGATTACAGAGAGAAAGCATAATCAAGTCGGCATCTAGTCCATAAATGATGTTAATTGTGTTGCGTCCGTGACTACGAATATGGTCGAAAATCTTATGCTCACCTTCACCAGCTACATCACTGCTTGAAACAATGTAATCCCCTACAAAGTGAGCTTTAATTCGCCGTGTTAAAAACTCCATAAATTGCGTTCCTGGTGTTATGTTTGCTGTATCCCACTTAAATTTAGCTGGTTCGCCGTCGCTAAGCACCTTATACTCGTATGCTGTCTTGAACCGGCGGGTTCGCTGTTGCTTCAGTTTAGCCACTGGTGCGACTCCATCAAATGCGATGAAAACGATGCCACTTGGAGAGACATCATTTACGTAGTCTTCAATCTTGCGAATAACACGCTCAACCAATTCATTCTCAAATTCTTTTTTTATAACGAGCTCGTGGTTTAAATTGTTGGCACAATCATAAATAATTCCATTGCAATCCAAATAGAAATTGGTGTCGTTTTTAGACTTTTTGCGTCTGAAATTCGCCAATTTGAGAGAAATCTCGGCATAATTGCGGACTATGTGAGAGAAATATGCGGGGATTCCCATGCTGAATACATATGATGTTGAGTTGTTTTTAAGCGTTTATTCGTTGTTTTTTGTGGGGGGGAAGGCGGTTCAAACAATATATTTAACGCCGATTTTGACTTAAAGAAACTCCAATAAAGGTTGAATAACCTTGCTATTCGCAAAAAATGGGAACCGTCTGCTCTCATACAACCGACACCGCAGCGCTTGAACTTCTATCCGATGCTTATCCTTCACACGATGACCTCTGGAGATTCATTAATCCAAAACAACACATACAAAAATACGGGTTTTTGAATAGTCGCGGAAATTCTCGGTGGAGGATTGGCTTTGCGAACAAGACATTTATTGTTTATGATATAAAAAATGACGTTTCTGGTGTAGCAACTGTTAATGATGTGTCTGATGATGGATTCACACTAACAGCGACCATTAATTATGTTGTTCGCCAATCTGTTTATGCCGAGCAGACTACCACTAAAAAGCACGCAATTTCCTTCGAATTTTCTCTAAAAGATGACATTAAACAGAATATACAGAGTTATGGATGGAGAACAAAAGTTACTGTTTATGAACAGGGGCATTTTCTGGAATATGTTGGACTTGTATGATGATTAAGAGAAATTCTGTAAAATATTAATAAAAACATAGTATAAAATGGCAAAACAAGTATCTATTGGAGATAATTTTTCGCAAAACGTTATGCGAAAAATAGAATATTATAAGGAAATTATACAAAAAACAATTAGTTCAATTCAAAAATACAAGATTCACGATGTCGTTACCGCGAATGATGTGAATTTGTGTATAAAAAGTTTAGAACAATACTATTGTGAGCTGGACTCTCTCAATTTGGGCGGAGACAAAAACCACATCGTCAACCGTCTCCAGTATATCAACGACGAATTGTCGGGCATTTTTAAGACATTTGGCACGATGGACATTGAAGACGTTCTTAACATATGTTATGGCGCGAATTTCATAAATACCATCACAACCATTGACGCGTGGGGAGTTTTGAAAAAATATGTTCATCCAATCAATTATAAAATACTTAAATGGAAGCACGATATGTCTCCGAATCTTAAAAATGCACAGCCGATAGCAAAGAATCGCATAGTAGATGACGTTATGATAGTTGAAAATGGTAAATCGCTGGATTGTTTTGACTTGGCTCGTTCATCGTCTATTTTTTATGTAAAAGTATATGGAATTAGGGTGATATTCCACAATTTTAAGGAGAAGAGCACACTTATCGTATCGTGTATAGTGGATGACGTGCTTATGTCGTGTATTGATGAGAAATTCGTAAAAAATAGGATTTATTCTCTCCAAACAAACGTTCCTCAAAATGAACAAGAATTTAAAACAACCACATTTGTTGCTTATATGAAGACACTTACCCTGAAAGAGTTGCTTATTTACAGCAATGAAGAGTTATATAACAGGTTTATTGGCTATGTTAATCAGACAAATCTCATCAAACAAAGAGCCATATCTGATAATGTAAAGGAATTCCTAGGAAGCGACCTGTATATACAGAGAACCACACTCATTCAATTGCTTTTAAAACATACCGACAACGAATATAAGTATTTGGCATATTTGCTATATGATTTGCTTTCTACTGATACTACGACGAGCGTTGATAGCAATGAACAGCGCACTATTTACGACAGTTTTCCGTGGGCTGTAAAGAAATTCTTCAAGGACGCTATGAAATCAACCATACAATATACAAATGATTTGTCGAATTTTGATTGTAATAAGATACCACTAGAACAGCAAATATGTCTAATGAAAGCGAGCGACCGTGTTAAAGAAAAGGCAATGGTTAAACTCAAGGAATTGAAGTCCAAATCAGAAGATAGTGGGTCAAAAGCCCGTCAATACTTAGATGGTCTCCTTAAAATTCCATTCGGCATTTATAAGAGCGAGGAGTTGCTGGATTCAATCAAGAAGCTAAGGGAAGAGTTTGTATCATTTATCGGTGGAATGAACAAAGAAGTGTTGGAGAGAGAAGGGATTTATGTAAAATCATCTTATTCTACCGCCGAAATCAACCAGATTTGTGGTAAATTGAACGCAGGAACAGCAAATGTCATTCAAAATGTCTACAAAAATGACGTCTGTTCTTCCATTGTCGACGGAAAACGAGAGAAATTAATAGCCAACATTGCTTATGTAAATGGACTTATTAAAAAACACAAGCAACCAATGTCAAAACTGATTCACGCAGGGAAAAAAGTCGAATTTATGAAACAACAACTGTCTTTTTTTGTCAATAATGCCGATAACATTAGTTTGCGAGAAACAGGTGAATTCTTGGGAATAAGTCAAGGAATGTGTCAAATCGACAATAAGTTGAAAGAATTCAAAGTTTCTCAAACACTCGTTAAAACGAAAATTGAGACTGTTCGCGAAATACTGGATGATACCGTTTATGGGCACAAGAAAGCAAAGCGTCAAGTGGAGAGAATTATAGGACAGTGGATTAACGGTGAACAGAGCGGATATTGCTTTGGATTTGAGGGACCACCTGGATTAGGGAAGACAAGCTTGGCTAAACGAGGCATAGCTAATTGTCTCAAAGATGACAACGGAAACAGCAGACCATTCGCATTCATAGCAATTGGTGGTTCTAGCCATGGTAGCGACCTAAATGGACACAATTACACTTATGTAGGCTCTACATGGGGCAAAATCGTCGATATTCTCATGGAAACGAAGTGTATGAATCCTATTATTTTCATAGATGAGCTGGATAAAGTCAGTCAGACACCGTATGGTAAGGAAATCATCGGAATTTTAACGCATCTTGTCGATACAACGCAAAACGACGCGTTTCAGGATAAGTATTTTAGCGGAATTGACATTGATTTGTCGAAGGTCCTGTTTATTTTCTCTTACAATGACCCTTCTCTCATTGACAAGATATTGCTTGACCGCATTCACCGCGTCACATTTGATCCATTGACGCTTGAAGACAAACTCATTATTACTAAGAAATACTTGTTGCCGGAACTCTATAAGAAGTTTAATCTTGAAGGACACGTGGAGTTTAGTGATGAAATAGTTGAATTCTTGATTGATTCTTACACCGCGGAATCCGGAGTGAGAAAACTAAAGGAGACGCTCTTTGAAATCATAAGTGAGATTAACTTGGATGTTTTAAATGGTGACATCACCGAGGTGCCGGTTGTTTTAACAGCGGAAATGGTGAGAACTAAGTATTTGAAAGATCGCAATGAAGTAACGACGTATAAGATTCATGTTGAGCCTGCTGTAGGGTTGATAAATGGGTTATGGGCAAATTCTCTCGGAAAAGGCGGTGTATTGCCGATTGAATCGTCGTGGTTTCACACTGGAACCAAGTTTGACTTGAAATTAACTGGAATGCAAGGTGATGTTATGAAAGAGAGTATGAACGTGGCGAAGTCATTGGCGTGGAACAAGGCGGGTGTGACGACCGACGAACACCGCGGAATCCACGTACATTGTCCAGAGGGAGCTACTCCAAAAGATGGACCGTCCGCTGGAGTAGCAATTACAGTTGTTATATACAGTTTACTGAAGAACAAGAAGATTAAGAACGATGTGGCGATTACAGGCGAAATAACGCTTCGAGGTGACGTAACAGCGATTGGTGGGCTGGAACTAAAAATTATTGGTGGTCTTAAGGCAGGTGTGAAGACGTTTGTTTTTCCAGCCGACAATGAGAAGGATTTTTCTAAGATTAAAGATAAATATGAGACTAATGTGGAATTCAATTCAGCTACATATATACCAGTGAAAACGATCGACGAAGTGTTGGATGTGGTTTTTGAGAAATAATAAAAATGTGGTGAATATATATCAGATGGCACTTGATTTAAATTTTGTAAACGTGGTTCAGTTTTTTTCGTATATTTCTCCGTTGTTGCTGGGGTTCTTTATGGTTATGTCGTCGTTTTTTAATGGCAATATTAAGGGATTGGTCTATTTGGGTGGTGCGATGATTGCTGCGACTATTGGACTTATGTTGCGCCCAATCATAGGAAGCAAAAAAGATTTAGCTGCATCTGCGTCGTGTGACTTATTTGAGATGCCATTTGGCTATAATATGTTTAATAGCCCTTCTCTCCATAGTTTGTTTATTGCTTTTACTGCGGCATATTTATTTATGCCTATGATTACAAACGATTTGATGAATTATCCGGTCATCATTTCACTGGTTGTTTTGTTTTGTCTTGATGCTTTTACGAAGACTCAGGGCAAATGCACAACTGGATTGGGTGTGTTTGTTGGTGGTTTAATGGGTGTTGTCCTCGGATTGGCATATTGGGCTATATTTCATTATGCTGGAATGAAGAGTGTGCTTTATTTTGAGCCCGAGGGTAGCAACAATGTTGTATGCAATCGTCCGTCGCGACAGACTTTCAAATGCAAGGTTTATAAGGGAGGCAAGCTGATTGGGTCTCTTTAAAATTGAAATACATTTTACTGTAATTAATAAAAGGTATTTCTCAGAAACAAACAACTCAACATCAAAATGAACAACAACGTTGCACTGGCTGACATCAAACGTGATATTGACATATACAAGGCCAACATCGGAGAACAAAACCTGTTTCGCAGTGAGAACAACAACGGACATTATTGTTGCTATTTGTGTGACGAGGTTATCCGTGACATGGATTTCAGGTTCATTGCGATTGGACATTTTGAGTGGGAAAACGGCATTGATTCACTAGTATGTGGCATAAAGTGTGAGCGCGTTTGTGAAGAACTTAAGGGGCGATGTGACCGATGTCACGATGTAATTGATATTGGATATTACAGAGATTTTCCACTCCAAATGAGGTGTGACAACTGCATCGCGTTTCAACAAGATCGAAATTAAACTGATTTATTCGACTATAGAAAATGTTATATTTTCTTTTTCGTTGTTTGTAGGTTGTTGTTCGTTGTTTGTAGGTTGTTGTTCGTTGTTTGTAGGTTGCACCTTTTTCACCATAAACCATCGCTGATTTGTGTTTAAAAATGAAATTGTGTCGTTTAGTATGCGTTGTGCGTACAATGTGTGTGCGTAATCCAATCGTGTCGGCGATTTTTTAATATATTCCGCACGAAACGCATCTACAATTCTTTTAAAATTTGCTTGTTTATACATTTCAATCACACTTGGATCAGCAGGTCGTGCCGATGGATTTCCGTTTAATGTTGCGTGATTATGAAATCTAAAGAAATATGCTTTCAATTCATCCTTATTTCTCACTATTTTCATCAGGGGGTTCTTTTTTAAATATTGAGAACTGTGTGCTCTACACGTAGGACACGGAATCATACTACACACATTTGAAAGAACGTTTAAAACTTTCTCTCTGTTGCCAATAAAAAAGGTTTCATCTATTCTTTCGCAAAAGGTGTGAATAAAATACCAGGTTATCCTTCCCCAAGGTTTGCCTTGTCCTGGTGATTTTTTTGAACTCATCTATAATTGATATAAAGATTATTTTTAATTATATACACACACAATGGCAACAACATTTAATGACGCGAACAACGCGTTTTATGCCGATTTTATGAAATGTATTTCTGCAGAGCAAGAAGAGAGTCAAAGCGCGAAAACCTGTTTAATTAGTTATGAACCACTTGAAAAATACTCAATTCGCCTTAATTGTGGTCATTCTTTCAACTATTCGCCCTTGCTAAACGCTATTCGACTATATAAAAACGATCAGTTCAAGCACGGCGTTACACAAGATAAAATGGATACGCATTGTCCTTATTGTCGCGAAAAGACACCCGGATTGTTGCCATATGCTCCTGGATTCAATAAAATCAAGTTTGTGAACAGTCCGTGCATATTATCATTTGGTACCAATAAATGTGTTTACAATATAACAAATAAGAAAGAATGCGGGATGGCGTGTTATTATGACAAGTGCCATTTACACATAAAAAAGTCGGACAAGGTGGCGTGCAAAGGAATCACAAAGGCGGGCACACCGTGTAAAAAGACGGCTACGCCTGTAGAACATTATTGTAAATTGCATCGTAAATAGGCGTGTTTTTTTGTGGAATCAAATTATAAATGTCAGAAGATTTGAAGACAACTGTTAAAGAGTGGCTCATTTTAGACAATGAAATGAGAGAAATTCAGCGCATACTTAAGGAAAAGAAGGAGAGAAAAAAGACGCTCACCGAAAATGTGATAGAATTAATGAAATCCAAGCAAGTTGATGAGTTAAATGTTAATGATGGTAAGCTTATTTATTCTCAAACGAAGACTAAATCGCCGCTTAATAAGCAACACATCTCAGCGTGTTTGGGTGATGTTTTTAAGAATGACCCTGAAAAGGTTTCCAAGCTAACTGAGCACATATTGAATTCGCGTGAAATTAAGTTAAAAGACAATTTGAAGAGAAAGGTTGACAAATAAGATAAAAGTAGACAAATAAAACATACATAATGTATATATCACTGCATCATGTATGAAGATGAATATATCAATTCGTGTGGAAGAGTTGAAGAAGAGACGCCAAACGAAACCACTGATGCTGATATGTTTACATTAAAATCAAACAAAATTGGCGGGAAAAAAGTAAAAATCGTGAAAAATGCGAACATATATCCAATACAATCCATATTGTCAACAGAAGATTCGGTGAATTTATCAGGAATAACACGTGTGTGTATAAGCGCATACAGGATTAATATAAAACCATCATCAACACCGTTTCTCGAATACTTATTGTTTAAAACACGAAACAATACAATGATTTTTCCAGGATTTAATGGCGTAAGAGGCGATTGGCTTATATCTGCGAATAAAGTATATGACTACATAACTGGTAAGAAAGATGCGTCAAAAGAACACTATCAGGGAGTTTTGAGAGTAGATAACGTCCTTTATGTCTTTTATAGATTTGTTCTGGATGTTGAGAATGTCGTTGAAAACCCGTATAAAACGAAAACCGACGAATTATGGTGGTGTTTAATGGATGAAATATGTAATTGGAGGATGGTATTAACTATGAAAGTGGATACTCACGTTGTTGATTTGTTTTATAGAAAACCAGAGCTAATTTACTTATATGACACAAATTACAACAAATTGGAAGTGCCTGTTGTCGGATATTATGGAACATACTATAAACTGCTAGAGTTCATATACACATTTGGCATTAAAGAGAACGACTTTGTATCAATGTATGGCCCATATTATTACTTTACAACATACAATCGTGCTGTAAAATATGCTGGATGGTATTATGAGGGTAATAAAGAATTAATAAAAGAACAAGTTGCCGTTGATGATAAAGGCCGTTTTGACAAAGGCGGCGTTTTGCGTGCTGCGCTTTTTATGAACCATATGAAGGCGTTTTTAAATCACCCGATGGACCCAGTTGATAACAGCGACTATGCTGATGTGGCTCTAAAAGACATCGACCGGCGAGAGAAAATGAGAATTAAGCTGAAAATGGTGGATTATGACGCAACTTGGGTAAATGACTATGATAGCGTGTATGCGGGACGAGCATTGATGGATAATGGTGAGCCATTGTTTGATTACCCGGAAATGGTTGTTAAGAATAATTCACAACACGTTGTTTTAAGTATCCATATCGTCGATAAAAAAACACTTGGAGAGAAATGGGACCCAACTGAAAAAGGCTATGATTTTTTATAGAGTATCTATAAATGAACAAGTTATTACTCGTGTTTGCTGTTTTGCTTTTGGTCGACATTCTTGTACCGGTTATAACCGGTTTTCTCTCTATTAGCGTTGAGTCTTATATCAACTATTTAATGTGGTTTAATTCACTCGGAATATTTTATGCGATATTACCTGAAAGAACTGGAACGATGTTTGCGAAAAATTGAAATGAATGTATTTTGAAGAGGTGATATAACATCTTCGTTCTTCACTGACAATGAACTCGGCTGTTATTAAGCGTCTCAATGACAAGAATCGTCACATATTCTCTGAATTCGGAGATGATTTGACGAAAATGATGACGGAATGTTGTGTTCCCGATGAAATTCGCCACAAAATCAAGTGTTTCGTCGCAAATTACCAGCTAGGAACATTTGGCGACGATGATTTGAAGAAGAGGAAACGCAATACTCATGTTGTTGTTACTAGTGACAGGTGTAGTGCCAAGAGAAGCAATGGTGAGCAGTGCACTCGCCGACACAAGGAGGAATCGCAATACTGTGGAACTCATAATAAAGGACAACCTCACGGAACAGTTGATGAGGCTATGATAGACTTGGAGACAAAAAAGGAGGTTAGAGTAGAGGAAATCAAGGGCATCGTTTATTATCTGGATGACGAAGGAAATGTGTATGATACTGGTCAGGTTCATCAAAACGTCGACAATCCCGACATAATTGGGAAGTACATTAACGGGGTTCTGACCAAGTACAATATTTAAATAAGACGATTATGATTTAATAAATTATATTAAAGAGATAATTTTATTTGAATATAGTTTTTCTTATTTAAAACAGCAATATGCACATTGAAGACGTAAAAGTTGTCGTCACTGACACTCTAAAGCATTCATTTATGTCGGAATTGAAAACAGGAAATGTACTTTTAGATACACTAGTTGGTTTTATTATTATGACTTTTATTACGACCGTTATGAGCGGATTTGTTATGTCAATTAACAACGGAAAATATTTTGCTATTTGGCGCTATTGGGATGGAACATATGACTTTCAAAACTGTTTTAAACGTAAGAACCTGATTAAAATTACTGGGCGTAAATTCACCGATATGCTGTATTTTAAGACGCGCATCGACTTTAGCATGCGATTTCAGGCCATTATTAGTCTAATCAACGAGCTAACTCATCAAAATGCTATTGAGAAGAATATTCGACAATTGTCTGAGTTTCAGATTCGGGAACGCGTCAAATATAACTCGAATTTGGATGTGGATGAAATAGAAAAAGATTTTTCATTTATTATCGACCAAAAACAGGTCGTCTTCCTGAAGCCTGATGTATATTGCCGGTTAAATTGTGATTCAGAGGTTGAAGAAGCTGGTTCAAATAGTAATAAACGCAGTTATTCGCGCGATACATATGAAATTTTGATATACAGTTATAAATATACGTGTAAAGAGTTGTTTGATTATTTGGATCAGGTAACCGATGAATATGAGAGAAATCAAAAAGAATTGAAAAACAAACACAAATATATTCTGTCTTATGATGGCATCGGAGACGCAGATGAAGGATATGGTGTCAAGTGGACTAAAGAGCGATTTAGGTCAAACAAGAGGTTTGACAACTTGTTTTTCGAGGGAAAAGAAGAGGTATTGTGCCAGATTCACGATTTTATTAATGGAAAAGAAATGTATCGCAAGATTGGCAAACCATATCACTTGGGAATAGTTCTTTATGGTGAGCCTGGGTGTGGAAAGACCAGTTTTATTAACGCATTGGCGAATGAATTGGGGCGCAGTATCAAGGAAATCAACTTTTCTAAGTTGAAGACGGCCGATGATTTGGAGAGAAGCATTACTTGCACTGAATATAATAGCATCAATATGGATTATGACAATGTTATTGTGACGTTCGAGGACATTGATTGTGCTACGAATATAGTAAAAAGACGCAAGCAGATGGTTGATTCCACAGTTGAATCATTTGAAGAAGAGGATAGTATTGATGAAACAACAGATGTTAAAAACATGTTTAAGACCCTAAAGAAGTTGTCTAATAAGAATGAAGATTGGGTTAGTTTAGAAAAAGGGAAGAAGGACAATCAACTTACGCTGTCTAATTTGCTAAATGTTTTGGATGGTTCTCGTGAAATGCCTGGGAGAATCATTGTTGTTACTACGAATAAGATTGATTGGATTGATGACGCGTTGTTGAGAGAAGGTCGCATTGATATTCGCGTTGAACTTAAGAAGATTGGCGCGGAACTAATGTGGAAAATGTATGAGAATTTTAGAGATGCACAGGGTGTCGCTATTGGTGAAAAAGAACGGGTAGATTGGAATGAGAACAAGAGTCTTTTTATTGAACAGGCGCCGTGTAAGGTTATTAACAAGATACAGAAGCATAAGAGCGATTTTGTTGCTATGTTGAAGTCATTTAAAGTGGATAAATGAGAAAACTTTATTAATGAGCGATTACAGGTGAAATGAGCGATTACAGGTGAAATGAGCGATTACAGGTGAAATGAGCGATTACAGGTGAAATGAGCGATTACAGGTGAAATGAGCGATTACAAGTAAAACATCATTTCCGCGAATTTGCGGACGAGTGCGGCTTTTTCTTCTTTTGTGAGTAGTGTGGGTCTGGTCTTGGCGTCGTTGAGGATGTCGATGACGTGCTGGATTTTTTCGGCTTGCTGGTCAGCAGTTGGTTCGAACTTGTAGTCTGCTGTTCCGGCTACGACTGCGTCGATGTGTGCTTGTTCTGCTTCGAACTCCGCAGTGAATTCGTCAATTTTCCGCTGCTCTTGTGTCGCGATTGACGCTTGTATGGCCTTGGCTTCACGTGCTTCGCGTTCTGCCGCCATTTGAATGACGCGTGCGTGTGTTTCTGGTGATGGTCCTCGCCGAATGTATTTGACCATTTTCCAGTAGTGTCCGTGAGCGTCGTATGTGACTTCGAGTGTTTGTCCCTCGTTGAGAGCCGAAATGCTTGGGTTTTTGATGTCGATGTTGTCCATGTGAATGAACGCTTGCTGGTGGTCTCCTACTTGGCGCATGTCGGTGCCTTTGATGGTGCCGATGCCGAGCTGGCCGATGATGTGGCTGATGTAGTCCGTGTTGATTCCTGCGTAGACGTATGGGAGCATGATTGTGATTTGGGAAGACATTTTTGTGCGGTTGGGAAAAGTGCTTTTTAATGAATAATAAAAAAGTATTTCAATTTTTAGTAGATAGCAACTATTAGTATTTCTTGTTAAAGGCGTCAACACCATTCTTGGCGATATATTGCACGTTTCGAGCGCACCATCCGTATGACCCGCCGCTATGGTTGTGCTTTGAGACAAGTGGGTGATTATCAAGTTCCTTCAATCTTGGATCATTGCTAAACATAAATCCGCGCTTATCGTCGTCGAAGTCTCGGACAAATTCCCAGAGACGGAGGTCCCAAACTGCTTGGCACATATCTCGAATGGAAGGGCAGGTGATACACGAGAACTCGGAAATTGTTGCGTCAGCCATTGTTGTGTTTGCGTCAGTCACGGGTGTGTTTGCGTCAGTCACGGGTGTGTTTGCGTCAGTCACGGGTGTGTTTGCGTCAGTCACGGGTGTGTTTGCGTCAGTCACGGGTGTGTTTGCGTTAGACATTGTTGTGTTTGCGTCAGCCATTGTTGTGTTTGCGTCAGTCACGGGTGTGTTTGCTGAGAGAATGATTATAACTTATTTGGTTCAAAGCATTTCAATTTTGTGTGAGTAAAAATTGAAATACTTTTTTGTTAAACAACCAAAGACACTTCCCCAAACACACCCACACACAACAAAGCAAATGGAGTTCGACGAAATCAACACACTCATCAACATCGAGCGAGACAAGTTCCAGAACGACAAAACACCCGAGGAAACCGCAAGCATCAAGGAGGAGAGGCCAAGCATCATCAGGACCGTTTTCGAACTTGAGGAGAGAGAGGCGCTGATGAAAGCGATGAAGTGCGCCTACAAAGTCAAATTCGCGATGGACTCCTCAGGCGACGTCAAATCCGCGATGGACTGCCTTGAAGTGGCAATGAAGAACCACGCGCTTCTCATGAAGAAAGTTGTAGCATTTTAAACTGATTGCTCTTGTACTGCCTTAAAATAAAGAGATTTTTCTCATTACAATAGAACTGAATGGAGAGTTGTCAGACGCATTCTCAATTGGAGATGAGGTGCTGCCGGGCTTCTACACGGCATTCGAGAGAAGCGTTCTTAACGTGTCGTCGGTAAAACTGAAGTAAAGTGAA
>Ga0164294_10001158_pt1 | contig 24697 bp, 19 predicted proteins | sample GEODES005metaG_FD_111479 | JGI IMG/M metagenome (GOLD analysis project Ga0164294, IMG submission 111479) | Oligotrophic lake water microbial communities from Sparkling Lake, Wisconsin, USA - GEODES005 metaG | ecosystem: Environmental > Aquatic > Freshwater > Lake | place: USA: Sparkling Lake...
CGGTGTAACTGAAGACATAAATTCATTCGTTTTATTAATAATATCTACATGAGTAAAAATTTCAGATTGAAAACTATTGTTTGTTTCTATAAATTTTTTATATAATCTATTTTCTCTTAAAGTATTATTATTTTTTTGTATAATTACCAATTTTAAAAATATTCGTTTTACTTCCAACATTTTAGTTCCTTCTGAATAAATAGTTTCGCTGTTCATTTGTAAATATGGCGAGTTAATATCATCATTTAATTCTAAAATAAGTTGAAACGCACTTCTAGAATCATCCAATACATTTACTATTTTAGAATTTTCTAAAAAGAATAAAAAATCTTCTTCTAAAGTATTTTTATAGTTTAATTTAATAATTTCTCCTCCAACTTTCATCTTTTAATATTGTATTATATATATATATATATATATATATATAATATAATATAATAATGGAAGACGTACTCCATTCCAAATGTAAAATAACTGAAAAAAATAATGAAAATATATTTTGTATTGAAAATAAAAAAAACAAACGGTTTTACGAAAAAGATGGTATAAATAAAGAGGTATCATCATTTATTGGATATGAATCTGATATAGGAGAATGTTTAGAAGATGATATTCATAATTTATGTGAAAAAGGAAAAATTCTCCCAGCAAGAAAAGATGAACTTATCAAATTATTTGATTATATTGATTTATTACAGGAAAAATCTTCGGAAGATGAATCTTCAGAAAAAGTAAATAAACACGTTTTTAAATTTCTTAAAAAATTATTGACAGTTACAAATATTACTTTAGAAACTTTAAATGAAATATTAAATGGTGCGTTTACAATAATAGTCGGCGATAATGGATACTTTTATAATAAGTATGAAGGTAAAAGTGTAATCATTGAACAACCAATATATTTACATATGTCCTCACATTGGTCTAAACATGAACAACACCGTAATGGGCTTGGAACGTTATATAATATTAAAGAAGATGTAAGTACTACATTTGATTTATTAATGGGCACATCAATTCTTCCCGAGTTTCAAGGATGTACATGGTTTCAATTTGAGAATTCAAGAACAAGTACAATATATACAAAGATTATACATTCATTCGATTTCTTAAAATATTTAAATCCATTTAAAGAAAAGAAAAATATAGGTCCATTTGGCGATTCGTTATATATTGAATTAGCACAAAAAGGACCATTATTATTAAAAGTATGTAATAACGATAATCCTAGTAAGGAATGTATATTTAATAATGATGACCCAATTAAAAATAGCTCTAACTACTGGAATGATACGCCGATTAGTATATATGATTATAATAAATTATGTAAAATTATATATAGAATAGGAGATAGTAATATAGTTAGGCAAGGTTTCAGGTATAAAGAAACCGGGGATATTAATATTTATGAAATATTAGAAGACTTATATAAAGAATTAATAAAGGATACTGAATTACATCATTTACGTGAAAAAATAATAAATATTGATAAACTAAAGAATCATAGTACAGAATATGATTTTTCGAAAAAATATAGACCAGATGATTTAGTTATGATAGTATATAAAATTATACTAGATACAATAACTGATATTGATATTGATTATAACGATGATATTATTGATTGGAGTGAAAAAATAATGAATGATTTACAAGAAGAATCTTTAATGAAAACGCCTGGTGGTGGAAACCGTAGAAAAAAAACAAGAATGTTAAAAAAACTAAAATCTACCAATAAACGTAAATCAAAAAGACGCAAAGTAAAATAAATGCTACAAAAATATAATATTTACTTACCTTGATTTTCTCAGATAAATAAATAGGTTTGGGAAGATACTCCTCTAAATATCGTTCAAATGCTTCTGTATAAGAAATCTCCTCTTTACCAATCAAATGATTGATTTTATTATGTATAAAGTGTACCCATTTTACGAGAGATTCTTTGTTATCTAAATATGGAGCTACTGGATACTTGTCTAATAACTCACTAAACTGTTTTCCAATATCCGTATTAGGAATAAAAATTGGCAAATTCATTATAAAATCGTAATATTTACGTTTCATAACTGCATTTGGTGTATCTGGATAGGTTAATGCGATTGTCATTAGAAAAAACCAATAATGTGGTCCCCAGATTAAGGGATCAAATATAGGTGCGTATGGATTTGTATCGGTCATCAAAGTATATAGAAACATTGTATTATAATAATGAAGTATAAACATATATAAGATGGCGGCTTTCCAAAATAGAATATATTGTAATAATTGTGCAAAGCCTGGACACATGTATAATCAATGTAAAATGCCAATATTAAGTATAGGAGTAATCGTATATAAAGAAGTCGTTTTAGAAGATGGTGATCGAGAGAATCAATATTTAATGATTTGTAGAAATCATACATATGGATTTATGGATTTTATTCGAGGTAAATATTCGATTTATAATAAAGAATGTTTAATTCAATTATTTAAAGAAATGACGGTTCATGAAAAAAAACTAATTTTAGAAGAGAGTTTTTCGAATTTATGGAAATATTTATGGAATCATACACAGATTCAACAACAATATAAGAAAGAACAATTTGTATCTGAAGATAAATTTACTACATTAAAAAATGGAATACTTTTTCAAAATATGTTTTATTCAGTAGATACACTTTTAAAAGAATCGAATCAATCGCCATCATGGGAGGAACCTGAATGGGGATTTCCAAAAGGAAGACGTAATTTTAATGAACGTGATTACGACTGTGCATTACGCGAATTTCGAGAAGAAACTGGATATTATACAAATTCTCTCAAATTAATTGAAAATATTTTACCTTTTGAAGAAATATTTACTGGATCGAATTATAAATCCTATAAAAATAAGTATTATGTATTAAAAATGATATCTGAAACGCCTAAAATAGTGGAACATTTTAATAAAGATGAAGTAAGTAAAATGGAATGGAAGACATACGAAGAATGTATGGAATGTATTCGTACATATAATTTAGAAAAGCGTCAATTGATTACGAATATTCATAAAATGTTAACCTGTTATAATATATCTGTGTAAAAAACGTTACATTCTATAAATAAATAATATCTATAGAATGTAAAGAGAATGTCAAATATTACTAGAAGAAAACGGTGTCCGAAAGGTGAACGTTTTAATAAAAATCTAGAAAAATGTATTCCAACACAACCCTCTATTATAGAGCCGGCTAAAATGTTTGGTATCGCTGAAATAATAAATGAACCTTTTAAGAATATATTTTTTCAAGGAGAAGAAGAAAAGAAACAAACGAAGGAAGAAGATAAGAGAAAAAGGTGTCCAAATGGGCAACGTTTTGACAGAAATCTAGGACGATGTACTCAAAAAAATGTGGAAAAAGAAGAGACACAAAATGTCGAACAAGAAGATAAGAGAAAACGGTGTCCAAATGGGCAACGTTTTGACAGAAATCTAGGACGATGTACTCAAAAAAATGTCAGTACGAAGGAACAAAACACAAACAAAACGCGTAAAATAAAAGTTATAAACCATGAAGAACCTGAGCCTGAGCCTGTACCTGAGCCTGTACCTGAGCCTGTACCTGTATCTGAACCTGTACCTGAGCCTGAGCCTGAGCCTGTACCTGTACCTGCACCTGTATCTGAGCCTGTACCTGAGCCTGTACCTGTATCTGAACCTGTACCTGTATCTGAGCCTGTATCTGAACGAGAAAATATTCGACTTGAGTCAATCGAATCTTTAAGAAGTCAAGAACCTGAAACAGATGAAAATAATATTTTATTAGAAAATGAAAGGATGGAATCCGAGAGAATAGATGAATCTAGTATTCTATATCCAGATTTAAATGATCAAGAATTCGCATATAAAATTGCCTCAAAACAAGAATTTGCGGATACAAAATATGATGGTTCTCTCGAACCTATCAAAGAAAAAGCCGATGAAATGTGTCAAGCAGATTTCGAACTAATGCCTCACCAAGTATTCATAAAGAACTTTCTCTCCTATCAAACACCATATAACAGTCTTTTACTATATCACGGATTAGGTTCTGGAAAAACATGTTCGGCTATCGGAGTAGCTGAAGAATCTAGAGCTTATATGAAACAGACTGGCGAAATAAAACCAATCTTAGTAATAGCTTCACCAAACGTCCAAGATAATTTCCGAGTTCAACTATTTAATGAAAGTAAATTAAAAGAAGAAGGTGGACTATGGAATTTAAATGTATGTATTGGAAATACTTTATTAAACGAAATTAATCCAACAAGTATTATCGGATTTTCGAGAGAACGTATTATTGCCCAAATTAATACTATTATTCGACGCGCGTATGAATTTATGGGATATAATGAATTCGCAAATTATATTAGTCGAAAAATTACGGTTTCAGATGATAGTGGTTATAGCGAACAAATCAAGAAACAAATGACTCTTAAAAATATAAAAAAATACTTTAATAATCGACTTATTATTATTGATGAAATACATAATCTAACATTAGCAGATAATAAACAAAAGGCAACCTCTCAGTACCTACACATTATTGCGAAACATTCCGAAAATATGCGACTTCTACTTCTCTCGGCAACACCAATGTATAATTCCCCCACAGAAATCGTTTGGTTAGTAAATCTAATGAATCTAAATGATAAACGCGGAATAATCTCCGTTTCCGATATATTTACAAAAGACGGAGAGTTTAAGATATTAAGCGAAAAAGAAAGAATACAGAATCCAGAAAAAGAAGATGGAAGAGAATTATTGAAACGTAAATTAACAGGTTATGTTTCTTATGTCAGGGGAGAGAATCCATATACATTTCCATACAGAGTATATCCAAATACGTTTTATCCTGAACGCAGTTTACATTCGAATGTCTATCCTGAGAGACAAATGAATGAAAAAGAAATCGAAGATCCACTCTCCTATATTCCAGTATACTTAAACGAAATAGGCGAATATCAAGAACAAGCATATCAATTAATGCTAAGTTCCTTCAAAAATACTATGTATAATTTTGAGAATATGGAAGGATTCGGATATACTATTTTATTAGGTCCACTTGCATCTCTTATTATTGTTTATCCGAATGAAGAACTTGATAGAATGATAGAACAGTATACTTCTGGAGAACTTACTGAAGGTGAATTAAAAACAGAAGTAAATACGAGAAAAATATCAGAATTTATAGGTGAAAAGGGGCTAAATACTATTGTAACATATATTCAACAAGATTCTACGAGAGAAAATCCAATTCCATTACGTCATTCATTTAATTATCGACCAGAAATTCTAAAAAAATATGGTCGTATCTTTAATATCGATCATATACATAAATATAGTGCAAAAATCGCTGAAATATGTAATCGTATACGTGAATCAAAAGGAATTATAATGATTTATTCTCAGTTTATAGATGGCGCAGCAGTTCCAATGGCTCTCGCATTAGAAGAAATGGGTCTTACACGATTCAGTACGGGATATCATAAGAGTTTATTTAAGAAACCTCCCACTGAATTAGTCGATGCGATTACAATGCTACCTAGATCTAAACATCTGGAAGACCCAGATAATGGTAATTTTAGACCCGCAAAATATATGATGATTACTGGACATAAAGAATTCTCTCCGGATAATTACGCCGATGTAAATTATTTAACCAATACAGAGAATATAAATGGAGAGAAAGTAAAAGTAGTAATTATTTCAAAAGCCGCCGCCGAAGGTCTTGATTTCAAATATATCCGTCAGATACATGTTTTAGAACCATGGTATAATATGAATCGAATCGAACAAATCATTGGTCGTGGTGTTCGTAATGGTAGTCACTGTAAATTACCATTTGAAGAGAGAAATGTCGAGATTTATTTACACGGTTCACTAACTTCTACTGGAGAAGAAGCTGCGGATTTATATATCTATCGACATGCAGAAAAGAAGGCCTTGAAAATCGGAAAAGTAACTCGATTATTAAAAGAAGTAGCGGTTGATTGTATTCTGAATATTTCACAAACCGATCTTACTGAGGAAAAACTATTTTCTCTCGTAGAAAATCAAGATATTCAAATAAAATTATCTAGCGGGAATCAAGTGCCATATAAAGTAGGAGATAAACCGTATACGGATATTTGTGATTATATGGAAGAATGTTTTACGAAATGCGCTACGAAAAATCCTCTTCCTATAACCGATATTGACTCATCTACATATGAAGAAGAATTTATGAAAACGTCGGCAATTACGATGATGAAACGAATTCGCGATTTATTTCGAGAGAAATCAGTTTATCATATTCGTGAATTAATTACAGCGATTAATATTTCTAAAATATATCCTGACCAGCAGATTTTCTATTCTCTTACACGATTTGTAAATAACCAGTCTGAAGTATTGATTGATAAATATAACCGTTCTGGATATATGATCAATCGTGGTGAATATTATCTATTTCAACCTAGTGAAATTACAGATGAGAATGCATCTGTTTACGAACGAACTGTTCCAGTTGATCATAAACGAGAAAAATTATTATTAGAATTACCACCAATAGGTATAAGACAAATCTCTCAAAATAGAGATTCAGATCTACATAAAACGGATAGTGAATCGGTGCTTCAAAAAATAGTAACCTTATTGGAAACTGTATTCAAAGAAAGAATATTATTAAAAGGTTCCGAGAAAGATTGGTATTTACACGCAAACAATGTTTTAGAAGAATTAAATAAATACATTCCAGAAGAATTGATTCGAAAATATATTATCTATCATATTTTAGATTTTTTACCATTTAATGAGAGAATCGCAATTTTAAGCCATTTTTATAGAAAAATGGATGAAATACCCACCGATTTTTCGATTATTATTCGCGAATATTTCGATGAAAAATTAGTACAAGTACGAAATACACGGGGAATTTCATTGGTAGACGGCAAGATTCTAAAATATCTAATACAATCTATAGATGATCCATCTGTATGGGAAACGGCAAAACCGGAAGATGAACATCGTATAGATATTGAATTAAAAAAATCTATAATTAATTATGAGAAAATGTTTCCATTAGTCGGATTTATTCATCTATTTAATCTACAAAGTGGTATGTCATTTAAAATCAAAACGATGGGTGCTATAAAACAAAATAAAAATAATAAGGGTGCTCGCGCAGACCAAGCTCCAAAACCCGATTTAGTGAATAAATTAAACATGGTATTAGAATTTCAAGAAGACCAATACGTAATGAACTCAGAAAATACCATAAAATTACGTGCAATTGGAATAGCCGTAATGATAGAAATGATTATGCGATATAAGACTGATAAAGACGGGGCAAATATGTTTTTTTCTCCAGAACTAGCGTTAGTAAATCGTATTATCGATCTATAGGCATCTTAGAAAATTGATTATTATTTCTATATAAACTACATAAAATATATCAATTACTATATAATAATGACTAGCAGACGACAAGAACCTGAACAAAAAAAACGTTTTGGTCCATATATAAAATCCCTTCTTACGATGAAGGTCTTTTTAAAAATTACAGAGATTGGTAATAATATAAAACCGAATTTAGAGCGCAAGATTGCGTCGAAAATTGAAGGAAAATGTATTGTCGAAGGATATATTCGCCCCGATTCAGTTAGCGTTACGCAATATTCTTCTGGAAAAGTAAATGGGGAGAATATAGAGTATCAGGTTGTATATGAATGTATGGTATGTTATCCTGTTGAAGGAATGGATATTGAATGTATTTGTAAAACGGTCACAAAGGCTGGTATTCATGCGGAAGTCCTTGATCAAGCGGGCAATATTCCGATTACGATATTTATATCGCGAGACCATCATATGACGCATCATGATTTTACATTAGTTAAAGAAACGAATCGTCTCGTCGTAAAAATCATCGGAATACGCTTTGAATTGAACGACCCGTATATTTGTGCGATTGGACGATTATTAGAACGAATGGATGATACCGCGAATAAAAAAATCAGGATTGTAGAGAATTAGTAGATTTATGAAAAAAAACGAAACGAAAAAACATATTATAATCAATCATTTGATTATAATATTATTAAATATTATAAATATATGGTAATAATTATGCTATCAATATAAGATATATTATATTATAAACATAATTATTTTTAATTATTTTTTTGTGGGTATGCTGTGTGATTCCTTTTCAGGAACCTTTATCGAAAAAGTCATTTGATTTTTGTGTATGCTGTGTGATTCCTTTTCAGGAACCTTTATCGAAAAAGTCATTTAATTTTGATTTTTGAGTATGCTGTGTGATTCCTTTTCAGGAACCTTTATCGAAAAAGTCATTTAATTTTTGTGTATGCTGTGTGATTCCTTTTCAGGAACCTTCCATGAAGAATTTTACTCCGACCTTAAATTTACAAAATAAATAAAAAATAGAATTTGAAATAATAATAATATGTTAATAGGGGTGGTTTTCATAACATTATGTAAGAGAATTTTAACTCCAATATTAGGATCTTCTTTAAAGTACGTACCGTTTAATCCACATTGATTTTCATCGTTTCTACATAAACCCGCAAAATCATACTGAATTATATCCGTTTCAATATTTTTTTACCAAAATATAGACATTTATTTATTTGAGAATTATAATCGCTATAGGATTCCACTTTATAATAAATACAGTTCCTACAACTGGGAACATCTTTATTTGTTATAATGACCGAATGAATCATCGAAATATGTAAAAAACATAAAAAGCTTGTTATTTTACACATTCTCTATATACCTATTGTTTTGTCTTTATATCTTATTTCTTAAATATATATTCTTACCCTATATTACCAAGATGCGTTTTTGGATTATCGGTAAGAGGCAAACTTTTTCTAAAACGTAAATAATTCTCTAGGATATAACTACTATCCGCGGATAATACGCTCACGTCAAACGTATCGCTATCATTTAACATTCTACGAATATCTTCTGGAACCGCAAATTTCGAAGAGTTCAAACAGCATTCAAGAACTAATTCTGGAGTAAATGGCAGGCGATTCATTCTAGATAAGATAAGTGCCTCGATAAGGAATGAAATCGTGCTTGTACCATTCACATAAGAGACGTTTTCGTGAAAACTTAGATATGGAAACGACATCTTCTCTACACTAACATTCATTACAATATATTTATTTGTATGAAGATACGACGTTTGTCTCTTATCAAACGCATAATGAAACGCACTTTTTGTTTGAGAATCAATAGGGTCGCAGTCAGAATCCGTGATAATCAACACATTCTTATTGCTCTCTTTCCTAGACTCCAACATATGAAATGCGGAACCAAGATTCGTCGAACATTGGGTTCTAGTATATACCTTCTTGATAAGGTCTAATATCGACCCATCGATATCTTTTTTTTTTAAATTTACAAGTTGATGATCTGTATCAAAGTAGATAATATGTTTTAATCGGAAAATCTTAGTCATGATTACTAGATATAACATCGCGGTTTTAATAGGTGTTCCTTCCATCGAACCCGACCGGTCGACGATCACTTCAAAACTGTTGGTAAAATCTTCCATCGTATATTCATCGTTAAAACACGCGGTCCATTGCTTTTTCAACCTCTCAATACGAGCAAGAAGTTGTTGTTCTAGAATAATCCCATCACTATTCGACCCCATAAAATAGTTATAGGCAAGGTCGGATAATTCTACTCCGACTTCTTTTACGACGACTTCGCCCTTTGTGATATTTGCCTTATATTGTCTAAACCCTTCGATTAAGAGTTTCTTACGTAATGTAAGCACTTTCAATTTACGTTCAAACATTTCTTCTTCTTCATTATACTCCAATTCAACAACATCGTCGATCCATCGTTGAATCGTCTTTGATAATAGCGTAGTTGCAATTCCGGCGGTTTGAGATATTTCTTTCGCAATCTTATCAATTTCTGATTGTAAGAATTCGCATTTATCATCAGATCCTTTACTATGCATTAAAATGAAATCTGTACCATCATAATGTTTTCCTGCGAATAAATATTCTGGAAGATGATTCTCCTTATTAAAAAGAGCCTTTAATTTACGCATAACTCGGTTCGTAAATAAGTTAGAACTTGTTTTGGTGACTTGTTGTAAGAATAATTCTCGAATCTCTTCTCCAATCGGTTTCGGCAATGGTTCTTTACTATAAATAAGGTCTTCTACTCCAGGAATCATTAGAAAATCATTATAAGCAAATTTTTGTTGAATTCTCTTCATTTCTTTTTCCCACTTTCCGCCTTCATATGATAAATATTTAAATAACATAGGATCGTATCTCTCGTCAAACGTACAATTGGGTGTAAGGAGTTGGATAAGTTGTTCTTGTATTTTTTCATAATAAATATCAATCCCTTTTGTTCCAAGATGATATAAATCTTTCGAATACTGATACGAGTGGCGAATCAAGTTTGATCCTAATTTCATTGAACAACAATCGAGCATAAGGTTCATTCCCAAATAATAATAATGTTTAATACCATTTCCGTGTAGGATATTACGCTGAAACATCATTAGCTGGAAGAACTTCGCCGGATTCGTTTTGATAGATTCAATCATTTTTAGACAGAGATATTGAAAATCGTCGAATGACATATAGGGGTCTTTAGAACACAGCGTGAATAAATCGATATTTGGATTACTCGTACTTGAAAAAGTATCCGCACCCTTTCTATTCGTAGTTAACAACTTGGCAGCAGTTAATGATTGATAGACGCTCATTATAGTATAGTAATATACGAACGTAACATTTATATCATTTTAGAAATATACATTACATTACGTCAATAAATCTTCGATAGTTCCAATCATACTATCGTATATTTTTATGATTTCGATTTTGGAGTTTTCTGATAGAGTAGACAAATAGTTTAATTGGAATTCGGTTAATGATCGATAGTTTTTAATATCGTCTTTCATGATGGTCAATTGGGATACTTCTAGTCGTTTTCTAGTTTTAAGAAAATATCGTTCATTAAAATCCTCCGTTATTCGAATCGTATCCGTTCTATGCGGTTTAAGTCTAGAAAATGTATTTAGTGAAGTATTCATCGAATTGTCAATTAAATTACAGAATGTAGTGAAAAATTCGGGTTTAGAATTCTTTTTATTTAAAGTGATACATGGTATAACAGGTAAAGTTTCAGTTGCCGTATCCTCGGCAATCGACTCTAGGGGCTCTTTGGACATATATTTTATATACATGTAATAAAAAATAAGAAAATAATATTCCTAAACATTACCATTATGCATTTACAGTTTTTAATAATATTTTTACAATTATAAAATATTATTTACACATTTTATCGGTTTCTTATTTTTACTATTTCTTCATATTCTTATAGCGTCTCCAAGCGCATTCGGCCTTTACATCGCCAATCGAGTCCAATAAATCGTCAAACTCTTCCACCTTTATTAGATGCAATTTTATCTTTTCATATTCTTCCGCACATCCAAAAGTATTTATCAACATCTCATTCATTTTTTCTTTGGTTACATCCGTTTCATATAACCATAAATCAATGGCCTCATCACATGCTCCTGGAGATGGATAAACCTTTTTGCCTAATTTTATCAATTTGGAATCTTCTTCATTCACTACTATACCGGTTTCTTGTCGGATTTCGTCTAGGATCGGTCCTTTCAAACTTAGTGTTCTAGAATCTTTCATTCCAGCAGGTAATTCCATCATATGTCTTCCAGCGGCAAACCTTAATTGTTCGCACATAACCACGTATTTTTGGTTTGTTTCTTGAACGGTAACTATGATTAGACACGCTACGCATTCGCCGCGATTAAACGCAATTGCGGGTATAGGTTCTTTCGTTTTTTTATTGACTACTTTTCCCGTCCCTTTGAAGAATCCCAACCGGTTTGGGTCAATCGGTCCGAAGAAATCGGCGTCGGTAATTGTAAATTCGGTAAACTCTAAAAGATCAAAATTGAATTCATCTATCCAAAACTGTAGCTTAGGCGAGTCTCTTATAGCCTGCATATATTTCTCAATATGCGGATATCCTGCCTTCAATACTACGCCTTTATATATGTATACTTCTTCTTCTTCGGTCGAAATTTTAACACAGCTTTTTGATGAGCCCATTGTTCTTGTTTGAATAATGATAATAATATAATGCGGTTATCTTTAATATTATTTTATATTGTATTTCAATTTTTTAGGATTATTTCATATACAAGTAGAACTGTATCGAAATCACAAAACTCCATTACAATGATTATATATGAATTTTCCTCTTTCTTTTTCGTGAACGCCCGCCACGAGTTTTTCTTCTTTTTCGTGAACGCCCGCCATTTGTTTTAATACGTAATTTTTGAAATTGACGATTTGCATTGTCTATATTAGTTTCATTTAGTTCCACATTAGTAAAAACACCTCCGTATTGAGTAATTTTTTCACTAAGTTGTTTTTTAATTGAATCTGGTGTGTGTTCGTCTTTAAAGATAACTGATTCTATTATTCCAGGTTCTTCTAATTCTACATGTGCAGATGCATGAAAATATTTAATCATTAGATATGCAGAAGCGGGATTTAATGCAAGTGATGATACATACATTGCATTTGGATATATAGATTTTGCAATTATAATAATAGCAGCTCTTAATAGTTTATTTAAATTTTTATTTCCATGAAATTCATTTGTTCGAGAATCAATCCATACTTGTTTTTTTTTATCATCATAACTAACTGTTAAAGATGCTACACAGTTACTATTATTATACATACATAATAATATGTCTTTGATATCAAAATTATAAGAAGTTACTTTGGTGTTTTGTTCCATTTCAAAGACGTATTTTATATCAATACTATATTCAGAATTTGAAAGAACTTCATTTAAACTACCTAAATAATGTCTTGCTCTATTTAAATCCACAATTTCCGTACAATCAGGAGGAAAATTATTAATATACTTAAAATCCAAATTTCTTACACGATTCATCATCTTGGTTATTTCTAAAGTATTCTGTATTGTCGATTCATTTATAAATTGAAAATTATTTTTAAACGTTTCGCTAAAATCTTCATCATTTAAATTTACAATGTAATATCTTCCTTCTTTAATAAAACCAATATATTTAATTAATCGTGATAAATCAAATATTCTTTTACAGTCTGTATTTGTATTGTATGTATAAATATTGTATGTAACTCCTTTTTCATAAGAAAATACACTAGTTATAAATTCAATCCCTACTTCAGCTTTAGTTACGAAATTCACCAGATTATTTGTTACAGGTGTGGGGTTTTCCTCAGAGGAACTCATACAATATAATATATATATATATATACATCAAACAATCATATTTCGTCCAAAACCGAATCTACCAGATAACAGTCTGCATTTTACAAACGATATATTTTACACCCTTGAAGATTTAAAACCGCACCCCCTAATTATTTTTTATATTCTTTCATTTTATACAGAAAGGTGCGGTTTTAAATCTTCAAGGGTGTAAATGTATAAGATTATTTCATATATAAATAGAATTTCTTTTTTAGATTCGACGATAATGTATTTAATCTCGCGGTTTTAAGTTTCAAAGATTGATTCGCATTATTGATAGATATTATATCCGGATTCATATTCATCGCAATAGATACGCCTTGTTCACAAATGGTATTCCATCCATCGATAGTATCGACCGCTTTAGATATTATATTCTTTTCTTCGGCAGATAATTGTGCGTCGTGTAAATTGGGGTCAGTTACTTCCACGAAATTACTAATATAATTCATCGCACAGTTTATCTCGGACATAACACTGTCTAATATCACTTTCGTATCATGGGATGACTTTGGTAGTTGAATACTCGATTTACACATAATTGTTTCTTTGAAATGTCCGAAGATATCCGAGAGATTAGATATTTTCTCGAGAGCACTCGCAATCGCCCGTAAAAAGGTAATATCATTGATAATATTAATATTCTCTAGACGAATCGTGAAATTAGTGAATAGGTTTGCGAGGTCATCTGCGGCCTGTCCGAATTCATTAAATCCGTCAATATCGACGTCGAGCTGGATTTGTTTTGTATCTGTAGCGATTTTAGCAGCGGCCTCAAATAGTTTAGAATAATCATCAATAGTACCTTTTCCGTGAAAATCTTCGCATTTTATTTTAGACGCATATTCCCGGATTTGATTCATAACGATTGAGTTTTCGCTATTTGCGTCTGCGGTATCATCATAGGTAGATACATATTGAATAAGGTCTTCATTTATATCTGGATCATAAATATCTGGCTGGGTAGATGTAAACGTAGTATGTTGATTTAGATTACCATTCGGGTCGGTGGCTTTATCATGAACGATTTGGTATCCGATACCATTAATTACTATACTGGATACATCGCTTAGGTCGTTCATGTTATACAGTATATTCATCGAATTATCTAGTAGATTATTTGACGCATCCATTAAAAAATAGGGATTTAATGTGTTATCTAGAATATTACCACATATGTCGAATATGGAGAAGGAATATGTTGTATGGGATATGGTGTTGTTCGAGTTCGAGTTATTGGAGTGAGAATCGTTGTTATTCGGCATATTTATATATTCTATATATGAAATAAAAAACGCCAAAAAAAATAATACTAAACCTTACCAAATATGCTTTTAGAAAAGTACAATTATAATATTTTTATTCATAACTGTATAAATATTACTATAACTGTATATCTATACATTATTATAATAATTGATAGGAATAAATGATTGAAGTTTGCCAATAATCGTATCTGTATTTTCGCGTTTAATCATGAGAGGATAAAAAATATAATTAATCGGCATCTCAAAATAATAAGATAATTTTCTAACCATCGAATTATATAATGATAATTTACATATATCTTTTTTCTCCATACGTATTCCTTGTAAATGCGAAAGTCGAGTTAAATCATCCATATGGCATATCTTATATTGTATAACTTCTCTTTCTTTACAATAATTCGTACATCCCGCGTGTAACATGTCGCAGTCAAATAGAAAACACGTTCCTGGTTTCCCCTGTAAGTTTAAAATGCGCGACCAAACGAACGGGTAAGATATATTACTTCTCGGACATACCGATAATAACTCGCCTTCATATTTATATAGAATAAGCGTATATACAGGATATATCGTATGGTAGATATTTTTACTGGAAGTTACATCTCTATGAAAAGTAGATAGAGCACCATCGCGTATTTTATATATATAATCGATAAAAGTATATTTATTAGGAAGGAGAGATAATACATCTTCTTCTAATCTTTTACAAGGTATATCATGTGTTTCGGTATATGCGTTATTATATAGAACACAGAATCCGTCTTTTTCTAACATTCGCGTATTCATAGATGTAATATAATCTTCGGTGTCTTCAAAAAAATAATATATAAAATATAAAAATAGAATGAATATAGATGCCAACAAATATAGATACCAAATTCGGTTCTTTTGTTTATTTCTCATATATAAATATTCGAGAATATGCCTAAATTTCTCATATATAAATACTAAACCTTACCATGTATGCTTTTAGAAAAGTACAATTATAATATTTTTATTCTAATTGTAATCGGATTTTGTAGAATTGTAATATTATTATTCGATTTGTAATGTATTCGACGAACAGTCGGTTTGCATACACGATTCTGTTGGAATAGATGCGTCAATCGCATCATTACTAGATTCGTCCGTTGGTATAACTATATTAAACGAATTATCGATGATGTTCCCGTATGGATCGTACATCGTACAATTCGGGGTCACGATATTCCCATATGAATCAAAAAACGAATATTTCTGTTTGATAATATTACCAGAGGAATCAAAATACGAATATGTATCTGTTATAGAGTTATATATTATATTCCCACATATATCAAATGACGACGATGTATCGTGATGTTTGATAGACTTATCTATAATATTTCCACAAGCATCAAACGAAGAATATGTATCTGTTACTGACTTTTTGACGACATTATTTGAGGAATCGACGACGGAATGTGTATGCGTGACGGAGTGGTTAAGCATATATAATATATAATACACTAATTTATTTTGGAATAAACGCAAATGAAAAAAATATATTCCTAAACCTTACCATATATGGTTTGGTGTAATTAATAGAATGGATACAATTGTATTACAAAAAGTACAATTGTAAATACAGACATATAGAAACCCGCGATTATAATTCAAAGACATAACTCCATTTTTGTAGTATAATAATTAATCAATTCGTTTTTTTGAATATCATCTAGCTTTTCAAGAACGAGAATTAGTAGCCAAAATGCTCGTTTATATTCTGTTTTATTTATCAAGTGGTTTATATTTTGGATGGAGTCTAAGATATACATTATATCATTTTCTTCTTTGGTGGTTTCTGTTTCCTTTTCCATTGATGTATTTATCGTAAAAAAATATTTATATTATTATATTTTATTGTATTTTTGTTTCTATTACATCCATTCTTCACCGTTCCACATTCTGTCATCATCATCACTATCATAATTATCACTTTTGGAAAGATTATCCGGACCCCAAAGTGGTTGAAGATTCGTATAATGAAAACATTGATGGCGTTCGTCTTCGTTATCTAAATTGAAACTGGCACATGGTTTTATATGATCGATATGCCATTCGCCTTGATTATCCCAATTCATTCCTTTTGTAAATTGGGCTTCAATGTGTGTTCGTAATGTTTCGAGAGAACAACCGACGTATTCTAATGTATGTTTTTTATCTCGTCTTGTAGAATAATTTTTTAATGCCGAATAAACACGACACCTTAATATCTTTGTTAAATATCCGTTTGGGTCGCATTCTTTACATCTAGTTCTCTCACGTCCGTGTTCACAAATACTTGCTCCTCCGCACTCTTTACATATATTTCTCCGACGTCCGTGTTGACAAATACTTGCTCCACCACACTCTTTACATATATTTCTCCGACGTCCGTGTTGACAAATACTTGCTCCACCACACTCTTTACATTCACTTCTTCTACGTTCATGTTCACAAATACTTGAACCTCCACACTCTTTACATTGACTTCTCTGACGTCCGTGTTCACAAATACTTGCTCCACCACACTCTTTACATATATTTCTCTGACGTCCGTGTTGACAAATACTTGCTCCACCACACTCTTTACATCTATTTCTCTCACGTCCGTGTTGACAAATACTTGCTCCTCCGCACTCTTTACATATATTTCTCCGACGTCCGTGTTGACAAATACTTGCTCCACCACACTCTTTACATCTACTTCTCTGACGTCCGTGTTCACAAATACTTGCTCCACCACACTCTTTACATATATTTCTCTCACGTCCGTGTTCACATAATATTATTTTTCCATTCCAAATTACAACTTTATCTTTATAAATATATTTTGTTCCAGCGATTCTCAAGTTCTTTTCAGGTAGTGGTGTTAATTTATCCATAGTTTAATATCATAAGTGATTCATATTTAATTTATATCAATTTTATTAATATTGCCTACCAATAAATAAACTTAAATATATAATTCATAAAATATATATGGATCAACAATCCAATTCGCGTCCTCTCCGTGCTGAAGATTTATTCGGGAAAGAAGCTTCGACGAAATACGACAAACATTCACATAATCCTATAAATAATATCGCCAAAAATCAAGAAGAATTCGGTAATAGAAAACGGATAAAACCCTGACGAACTGGAACCAAGAGTCAGCAACAAATTGTTCCAAAAGGATGTAAAAAAGGATTCAGAGGATAAAAATCTCTCGAATATTCATAGACAAATTCATAAATAAATATATGAATGACGTGGTATAATAGAACTAGATTATATCACAGATAATATATGTATTATAATATCACTATATTAAATTAGATATAAATGTTAAATTATATACTTTATAATTTAATATGACAACTATACCCCTTGGAGCAATAAATAAAAAAACAGGAGAATATGTTTATCCAAAAATCGCAAATAAAATGGACGAATATTCTTGTCCTGAATGTCATAAAGATTTAATAATATGTCAAGGAAATATACGAGTTCATCATTTTAGACATAAGGTAGATGCTATTAATCCTTGCCATCACTATAGTACTCCAACCGAAAGTCAAATACATAAAGACGCAAAATTATTATTGAAAACGATATTGGAAAAAAATGTAAATGTATCATTTATTAGAAAATGCTATAATTGTAAAAAAGATGAAGAATTTGAAATACCATCAATTACAGATACCTCAAGTATAAAATTAGAATATAGATTTGAATATAATGGTTCAAAAATAGCGGATATTGTGTATATTGATAATGGAGAGATTATATGTATTTTTGAAATATGTCATACACATAAAACACTTGGTGAAAATAGACCTGAACCTTGGTTTGAGATTAACGCTTTATCATTGATAGAAAATATGAATAATATGAATTTATCTCAAATACGCATTCCTTGTATAAGATGTGAAAAATGCGATGAATGTATCCAACAAGAAATCGACAATATTGAAAAAAAGAAACAAGCAGTAGATATTTTGTATGAATGGTTTAAATCGGGAATTGAAATATCACCTTTTCTCTATGATATTGCGAAATTTGATGGAGTAGAAAAAAATGTCAAGTCTGAATTTATAGATGAAATATTTGATTTAATTTTATATATAGAACCAGGTGAAAAATGTGAAAGATATTGTATTCGTTTAATTCATAATTATTCAACTTACAATTTTACAAAAGAAAAAGAATACGCCCATTATCAAATGGGACTATATTATTTAGATATAGATTGGATATTATCTCAACAAATAATACCAGAAAGAATAAAATATATTGCTTCATTAGATGTTTATGATAATAATTATGACAAAACGTGTAATAATTGTAAATCGTGTTGGCAATTCTGGGTAAAACGATTAAATCGATTTACTTCAGATTATAAAGTTATTTACATTGGGTGTATGGGATGTGGTTATAAACCTAATACTGAATATATTAATTGTGAAAGATGTAATTCTACAAATACATCTTTATGTGTAATGGAAACAAATAAAATAAATATACATATTTGTAAACCATGTGATATAGATTTATGGAGTAGTGATAATATTTATTTAGCTGTTTCATTTATTAACAAAGACCACGTTAAATATCTTGGAGCAAATTGGGATAATAAATATAAATCATGGTTCATACATAAAAATCATAAAAATGTTGACGTAATTCTTCAAAAATATAAACGATTATGGTAAATTTCAACTTTTACAAAAAATACAAAAGAAACAATATAGAATTACGCAACCATATATTCATAATCCATGACGACCCAGTCAAACCTCGCATATTCAATTACCGAAATCGAAGCTCTAAGACGAAATATTGATGTTCTCTCCAAAACCCACCATATTGCGATTCTAAAAATCATTAAAAAGAATCCCGCGATTATAGTAAATGAAAATAAAAGCGGCGTATATATCAATCTCACGTTTTTACCGAAAGAAACGTACGACGAGATAGTAGAATATTTATCGTATATTGAAGGACAAGAGAATATGTTGGAAATCGCAGAAAAGGAGAAATCGATGTTTAAGAATCAAATCGACGATAATATATTTGAGAAAGAAGATAAAGATAATTTCTCAAATAAGTATAGTTATATTTGTTAAAAAATGATTCATTCATACAGTAGCATTCATCAAATTTTTTATCCGAATAAGAAATTTGGTTCCGAAGAAATCTCTCAATTACAGAAATATTGTTTAGTAAATAAATTATTACAAAAAATCGAAGAATTGAAGATTTCCCAAAAAATCGAGAGAACAGAAATTCCTGAAAAAATAACCCCCCAAAAAACGGAAATAGAAATCCCGAAAATAGAGATAAAAAAGCCCGAAAATCGGGAGGTTGAAACACCGATATTCTGGATTCCGACAAAACCTGATACATTATTTTGGTCGATTTTCATTTCAGAAATCGGATTATCGGAATTCAATCAAATCGGTCATTCTTATGGAAATCGTATTTTAGAAGAAAAGCTAAAAATCGCAAAATGGATAAAGGAATCTCCCAAATCTCTCAAAACGTCCAATCATAAATTTACAAATGAATCAGTTCAAGAAACTATCTCCGAATTTATGGTAGATCAAATCATATCATTTAAAGGAGTTGCCGCATTAGCTATTTTTTATAAACGACCCATATATATTATTCATGAAAAACGAAAAATATATTTAAAATTTACATCGGGTCATAATGACGAATCCCCTATATACGTTTATTACCATAACATTATGCGAGGAGAACATAAATATAAAATCTGTAATAACGAATATATTCCTTCTCTCGATAACCTCTACTGTTTAGAAAGTGATAAGAAGTCATTAAAGTCAATCGGTAATTATAAAGTCGAGGATTTACATGATATTTGTAATAAGCTGGATATTGACCCACCATTAAAGATAAAAAAGGCGGAATTATATAAATTAATAACGGATAAGAGTAGTTGGTATTTGACGAACTAAGAAAATTGATACAAAATGTAGTTAAACATAAAATTATATACAGATATACTATACTCTTTATATAATGGCGAATGAAATTGCTAGACAAATGCAAGAAGCAAGAGATGAATTATCAAGCCGACTGAAAATGTATTTAGACAATACACCACGTAGAGACAGTAAACAGAACGAGTTTGAGATTCGTTTTGGAACAAAATCCTACGGTTCAAATAAGCCAATTTCTAAAACAGATTTTGATAATGTTATATGTCAATTAAAAACCGCAGGATTTTATAGTACGAACGAAACTGGTGAACAATTGCTACGTATTAATCCAGAATATAAAAACCCCAAAACTGGAGAGAATATGATCAGTAATATTCGAGCGGAAATACGCGGTCTCTATTTAATCGAAACATATTGTCAGTCAAATGATCTTGCACAGTTAATTGCGAAAGCGAAAATGACGGCGGATGCAATCGTATTTACTCAAAAGATGGGTCAAAAAGGCTCGGACGACAAATTTCTAAAACCGATTGATTTTTCGGATTTGAATTTCCGTGTATCATATCAAGTAGAATCTGATTATAGTAAAACGTCTCAAACAATTCAAACGATGCTAGCTTCATGGGGCGACTCGAAGAAAGTATTTCGATATATGAATCGTGTGAGATTTCAGCATCCGACTTATCCCGTTTTCGCAGACGTAAGTATCGTACGTTCTTCTAATACACGCCGAGGACAGTTCGGTCAAGTTCCCATTCCTGAATATACGATTCAGAAAGCGAATGTATTCAAGAATCCAACAGTATATGAAATCGAATTCGAGATAGACAATAGTAGAGTAGGTCCCGGAACACCTTATAATCGTGACGTCGACAAATTATTGGTTGATTTACGTAAATGTATTCGTATTGTAATGGGTGGATTACAGAGTTCGAATTATCCTATATCTAACTCGGAACGAGAACGAGTTTTAGAATCATATGAAAAAATAGTATATTCTAAAAAAGAAGAGGATGAAGAGGAAAAAGAAAAAGGCGAAGAAAAAGAAAAGGAAAAAGAAAAGGAAAAAGAAAAGGAAAAAGGTAAGGATAAGCCAAAAAAATATCGGCGTACTCCTTTTATAGGTCCATCTTCTGTTCCATTACAGATTGATAATATCATTGATAGGTCAAATAACGACGCATTAAATAAAGACAAAGACGATATTCCAAATATTCGTAATAATTATACAGTTACGGATAAAGCAGATGGAGAACGTATGCTTATGTTGATTAACGACGAGGGTTTCATTTACTTCATAGATAAGAATATGAATGTTGTATTTACAGGTTCAAAAAGTGGCGAAAAGAAATGTTTCAATAGTATCTTAGATGGAGAATATATCAAGTACGGTCGTGCAAATCGCCAATTAAATTTATACGCAGCATTCGATATTTATTTTATCAATAAAAAATCGGTTCGTGAAAAAGCATTTGCCCCAGTAGAGGAAAAAGAAAACCTAGATGAAGGAGAAGAACCGTCAAATAAAGATATATACCGTCTTCCATTATTAGCCGAATTTGTAAAAGCGTTAAAACCAGTATCAATTCTTCCAGAAAATAATCAAGCATATTTTTGGAGAGAACAAGTGAAACAATCTGGAGAAAAAATATGGATGAATCTTAAAACCGGCGCTATTTCAAAAGTAGAACCTGAAAATTTAAAGCTAAATGCATGCAAATTACGAGTAGAATGTAAAAAATTCTATATTGCGAGTCCCGAACAATCCATTTTCAATGGATGCGAGAGAATCTTGAATAATGAAACCGATGGAATATTCCCGTATAATATTGATGGTCTTATATTTACGCCAGCGGATACTGGTGTAGGATCTAATAGAGTAGGAGAAGCCGCTGAATTTTCAAAGAATACCTGGAATCTTTCATTCAAATGGAAACCTGCGAAATATAATTCGGTCGATTTTCTAGTATCCGTCGTAAAAGATAAATCGGGAAAAGATAAAGTATCGCATTTATATCAAGACGGCGTCGGTCAATTAAGTAATTTAAACCAATATAAAACTCTCGAATTACGTTGTGGATTCGATAAAGTAAAACATATGTATACAAATCCATTCCATTCAGTTATAATGGGCAACTTTCCAAAAAAGGAAATCTCTCAAGAAGAAGAAAATGATACATATATTCCCATGCGGTTCGTTCCATCGAATCCTTATCAATCAGATGCTGGATTTACAAATATAAAGTTAGTCCCTAATGGAGAAAATATGTTAATGTTAACTGAAGAGGGTGAGTATTTTGAAGAAGATACTATCGTAGAATTTAAGTATGATATGAATAGAGAAGCTGGATGGAAATGGATACCTATCCGAGTTCGTCATGATAAAACTCAGAAAATGCAGAGTGGAAAACGTGAATTCGGGAATGCATATCATGTAGCAAATGATATTTGGAAATCATATTACTCTCCAGTTACAGAAGATATGATTAAAACGGGAGAAGATATTCCAGATACAGTAGATAATCTAGATATCTATTATAATAAATCGAGTGACGAATCCAGAACAAAGTCATTACGTAATTTCCATAATTTATATGTAAAACGAAAACTAATTCTAGGAATATCGACTCGCGAAGATATTCTCATTGACTATGCAGTAGGAAAAGCAGGAGACCTATCAAAATGGATACAAAGTAAGTTAGGGTTTGTTTTCGGTATAGATATTGCAAATGATAATATTACGAATGTATTAGACGGAGCTTGTGCAAGGTACTTAAAAGAGCATAGAAATACGGACAACATTCCAGGCGCGATTTTCTTAAATGGAAATTCGTCTAAGAATATTCGCGACGGGTCTGCGTTTATAACCGAACAAAATAAGAAAATTTGTAAGGCGATTTTCGGACAAGGATCAAAAGACGCGACATTACTAGGCCGTGGTGTTTATAATCAATACGATGTTGCATCAGATGGATTTCATATTAGTTCGTGTCAATTCGCAGTACATTATTTCTTTGAGAATCTAATATCTCTACACGGATTTCTAAGAAATTTAGCGGAATGTACTCGACTACAAGGATATTTTATAGGAACATGTTATGACGGGGAAACGATATTTACATTATTAAAAAATAAGAAAGAGGATGAATCGGTATCCTTTATTACAGATAACGTAAAACGGAGTAAGATTTGTGAAATTACAAAAAAATTCTCTGAAACAGGATTTCCAGACGACGAACTATCAGTCGGATATGCGATCGATGTATTCCAAGAGACGATTAATAAAACGTTTCGCGAATTCTTGGTGAATTTCAAATTCTTTCAGAGAATTCTCGAAAATTACGGATTTACATTAATCACGACGGAGGAAGCCATACAGATGGAATTACCGAATGCAACAGGACTTTTCGGCGAGTTATATAATTCGATGGAAACAGAAATTAAACGGGATCGTCGTAAAAGCGCGAATTATAAAGATGCGCTATCCATGAGTGATGGAGAGAAATCGTTATCATTTATGAATCGATATTTTATATTTAGGAAGACGACTTCGGTAAATGCAGCACAGATTGAAAAAGAAGCATTAAAACGGCTGAAAATGGTAAATCTAGGAGATGATGAAACTGAAAATGAAGAATTCATAGAACAATTCGAAGAAGAACGTAAGAAACGCGCAATAACTGGACGAATAAAGAAATTAAAGGTAAAGATTATCTTGGAAAATAAAAAGTCAAAAGCGAAAGATAGAGAAGATGAACATGAAGAGGAAGAAGATAATGTATTGGATTTAAATGTAGAGAGAATCGAGACAGAAGAAGTAAAAGAAGAGGAACCAATTGTTTTACACCCTTGAATATTTAAAACCGCACCTTTCGGTATAAAATGAAAGGAAACTTCAAGGTTTGCCTATTTCAAGGCATGTAAATTTTGATTTTGGGAATTCTTCTAAAAACCCTGATGAGTTATTGCTTCTTGATAAATAATTTGGTCTTTCTTTATTATTTATCGCATTATAAGCAATTTTGTAAATATTTGTTGCTCCATTCACATCTCTATTCCAATAACCGCATCCGTTCTTACAACAAATCAGTCCATGGACGAGAATGTTTCCTGTTTTGTATGGTCTTGGATTTTCCATTACCATATTTTTC
>Ga0164294_10001160_pt1 | contig 24681 bp, 34 predicted proteins | sample GEODES005metaG_FD_111479 | JGI IMG/M metagenome (GOLD analysis project Ga0164294, IMG submission 111479) | Oligotrophic lake water microbial communities from Sparkling Lake, Wisconsin, USA - GEODES005 metaG | ecosystem: Environmental > Aquatic > Freshwater > Lake | place: USA: Sparkling Lake...
AACCTTGGTTTCAGCTTTAAGCGATGTAGTGCCATTGGGCGGCGGCGCGGCTGGTACGGCAATCTTACCGGCCACTGTCGGCAAGTGGGCAACATTGGTGTCAGATGGCACCAATTGGATTATCATGCAGGCGGGATAACAAATGATTAGTCATCACTTTGGCGCTGGTGTCTATGCGAAAGAGGCGCATATCCCAGCAGGAAATATTCTTGTGCAGCACAAGCACAAGCATGATCATCTGTCAGTGTTGGCAAGTGGATCAGTTGAGTTGATCGTTGATGATGTCAAATCCATTGTTCATGCACCAGCGTGTTTGACAATTCAAGCAAACAAACATCACGGCGTAAAATCGTTAACAGAAGTAGTGTGGTATTGCATTCACGCAACCGAATGCACCGACACAGATGAAATAGACGACGTGTTAATCGTTGCTGGTGATGACGCTGAAATGCACACACTTGCTCAAAATTTAAAGGAGTAGATTATGCCTTGGGGATTTATCATACCTGCTGCGGTATCGCTGTTTACTGGTTCTCAAAATCGTGAAGCCGCATCACGTGCTAGTGACACTGCAACGCGGGCATCTCAAAGCGCTGAAGCACTTCAGAAAGAAATGTTTGACAAGCAGCTTGAGTTGAACGCGCCATACCGTGAGGCTGGCGTACTTGGTCAAAACCGTCTGATGGAATTGCTTGGCCTTGGCGCAAACAAAGGCGCTGCCGACTACGGCAAATACAGCAGGGATTTCAGTATGGCCGATTACCAAGCAGACCCTGGCTACGCTTTTCGATTGGGTGAAGGCATGAAGCAACTAGGCCGCACTGCTGCTGGCCGTGGTGGTTTGATCTCTGGCGGCACCATGAAGGCATTGCAAGACTACGCTCAAAACTCTGCCTCGCAAGAGTACGGCAACGCATTCAATCGCTACCAAACCAATCGAGCTAATCAACTTCAACCTTTGGGAAATTTGATGACATCTGGGCAAAATGCAGCGGCTGGTGCTGGTGCCCAAGCTGGAGCATATGGTTCTAATGTTGGCGACTTAATGGTGAACAGAGGCGAAAATCAAGCTAATGCTTTGTTGGCCGCGCAAAGATCAAATGCGTCAAGTTATGGTGATATTGCCAAACTGTATGGTCAGACAAACCCTAATTTTGGAAGTTTGTTTGGCGGTGGTGGCAACGGCTACTACTCAACTTAAATACGCGAGGTTCTAATCATGGCAGTAAATTACGGACTTTTGGAACCTGTGAACATTGCAGGTCAGTTTATGGCTGGGCGTCAACAGGCCCAACAGAACCAACTTGCACAACAGCAAGCCGAAATGCGCCAGCAAGAATTTGGAATGCGTAAGCAAGAATTTGATGCGCAGGCTGAAGAGCGTCGACTTAAACTTGCGGATTACAAAACCAAACAAGCAGGGTTGGATAAATTTCTTGAGTTGAGTGTGGCGAACGGGAAAACTGGTTCGCCAAAAGAAATGGCGAGTAGTTTTTATGAATATGCAATAACGCAAAGAGATCCTCAATTGATTATGTCTGCTCAAACAATGATGCAGGCGGCTGATGACCGAGAAAAGTACGATGCTATCCTGAAACGCCAACAGACTATCTCTGCACAGCAAGCACCCGCACCAATGGCCGGTGACTTGGGTACGGGCACTTTCGGCATAGATAATATACCTGGTATGCCTAACGCCCTTGCGTCACGGGCAGCGCCTATGGTATCTACCAATGCCCTTGCGCCTACACCAGCAGCGCCTATGGCAGCAGACCCAGTAGCAGCCATTGATTCTGAAATTGCACTGTACGAAAATCTTAGAGACCCTCGCGCAAAAGATAAAATAACAAGGTTGCAAAAGCAACGTGATGAGTTGACAAAACGATACACGGTTGGCAACACGCTAATGAATCAAATGGGCGATGTGGTTGGGACTGCGCCTGCGGCAGCAAAAACCATTGGAACTGTCAATCCAAGTGACTTTACGTCAGCTTCCGTAGCAAATTTTAATCGATCTGGCAATTATGGTGATTTGGTTCTTAAACCAGTAGATCGTGCACCCCGCCCTGAGGCAGCGCCACGGACACAACAAATATCACTTGATGATGGTAGCCTCGGTATCGTAAACATGGATACCGGCGTGATCACACGCTCTACGATAGATGGCGCTCCTGCTTCTAAGAACACATTGAAGCCATTACCTGTGCACGCCCAAAAATCGATCACAGGAGGAGCAGCTGCTTTAAGTAAATTAGACGAAACAATCAAGTCCGTTGAAGCAGCAGACGCTACTGGATTTAAAGGCTTCTTACCCGATGTACTGCTAAATCGGGCGGACCCAAAAGGAACCATAGCCCGTGCTAACATTACTGACATTGGGTCATTGGTGCTACATGACCGAAGTGGCGCTACGATCACCGCGTCAGAAACGCCCCGATTACTACCCTTTATTCCTTCGATCAAAGACGATAAACCGACGACATTAAAAAAATTGAAGCGGATGCGGGACATCCAAGCGGAAGAATTAGAGGCATTACAAGGCACTTATACTCGCGACCAAGGTTACCGGGAGTTCAAAGTTCCAGAAAAAGCAGTGCCTGGGGTAGATGGGGCACCTCCTGCTGGTGTTGACGCAGCGCTTTGGAATGTGATGACACCAGAGGAGCGGAAATTATGGAAGAAATGACCATTGATCAGCGGCAAGCATTGGCGCTTGCCAGTGCCCGCTTACGCTTACAACAACAAGCGCCTACTTCTGCTCCTGTTGAGGACACCCGGACCCCTGCTGGCCGGGCGTCGGTAGGCGACATCGTAGCCGGACTGCCCGCGACGCGTATAATAGCGGGGCTTGCGTCTCCATTCGTTGGTGCCCTCCAAATCGGAGCTAATATTGGGGATTATATTAATGAGCAAATGGGTAAAGACCCAATGCTCAGCAAATATCTAGCCGAGAAAATCGGTGAATATGAAAGTTCTAAAAAACGCGGGATGGCTGCTCTCGGGGATACTGTCGGGACTGATATAGCTGGGACTGTAGGAGCGGGGGTCTCCGGGGGTCTCCTCATGCGCGGGATGGTACCTGCCACTGGCTACGCTGGTAGGGTAGCCCAGGGTATCGGCGTGGGCGCGGGAGCGGGTGCGACGACACCCTCTTCGACGCCGGGAATCGAGCAGTCGATGATTCAGGCGGGCACAGGAGCAGTGATAGGCGGAGCAATTCCAGCTGCAGCCCCGGTAGTAAGTACGGCTGCAAGGGGAGCTTATCGTACATTCGTAGAACCATTGACAAATCCAGCTGCGATCAAGGGACGAGCGTACATGGAAGCCGCTGGCGACAAAGCCCCTCAGATTATCAACGCTCTTCGGGCCAGTCAGCCCGTCGTACCGGGCAGTTTTCCAACGGCAGGGGAGGCTGCCGCAAGCGCAGGTCGTGCCGAATTTAGCGCACTGCAAAGAAGTGCCGAAAATGTGTTACCTTCTAACTACCTCGCTAGGACGGATGCACGAAATGCGGCACGAGCGAATCAGTTAGGTCAGGTAGCGGGGACGGAAGCAGAAATGGTAGCCGCACAGAGACTCCGCGAAACGACGGCTAAGCAAAATTATGGGCTGGCAAAGATTGAAGGCATCGATCAAGATATGGCGGCGGCAATGCAGCCGCAAATTGACAGTTTGATGGGTCGGCCTTCGATGATAGAAGCTAAGGCATTGGCAGTTAAATTAGCGCGGGAAAAAGACATTGCACTCACCGATTTCGGGTCGATTGAAGGACTAGATTGGGTCAAAAAAGGACTAGATGAACAAATATCTGCTGCTGCCAAAGTCGGGTCCGCTGCCGGGAAAGAAAAATTAGGCGCGTTGATGCAGACTAAAGCGGATTTGTTAGCAACGATCAAGGAAATCGCACCCGCTTACGACGTCGCTCGCGCAACATTCGCGACACAGAGCAAGCCCATCAACCAGATGGAAGTCGGACAATATCTAAAAGGTAAATTGACTTCCGCTGTTGATGAAACGGCGGGACAGAGAGCAGCATCCTTCGCGGGTGCCGTGCGAGACGCGCCTGGAACATTAAAACGTTCACTTACCGGCGCTCCTAGGTACGAAAAATTGTCAGATGTTCTTACACCTGACCAAATAGCGAAGGTCGAATCGGTTCGTCAAGATTTCGCAAATATAGCACGGCAAGAATTAATGGCCCAGAAAGGTGCTCAAGTCGGACCTAATGCTATGGAAATAGCGACTCGTTCAATATCCAGCGCTACGGGAGGGAATAAAATTCCAAATCCCCTCAGTAGAGTAGTTACCATGGCGAACGCTGTTATCGGGCGACTTGAAGGCAAGATCGACCGAAAACTTGCTATCGAGATCGCTGCTGAAATGCTAGACCCTAAAGTAGTCGCTGCTGCCCTAGAAAGAGAAACTGCGAAAGTCGCACGGAAAGCAGCGACTGCGGCTACAACCAATAAACTTCGTTTGCCCGGCATGGCTACCGGGGTTAATGCCCTAACAGATGTGACGTTTGAATAATGGAAACTCAACAATTACTAAATATCGGACTCAGCACCGTCATGGTCGTCATTGGCTGGTTTGCCCGTGAGCTTTGGGCAGCGGTCAAAGAATTGAAAACAGACCTGTCTAGAATGCGCGAGGACTTGCCCAAGGTCTATCTTGCCAAAGATGACTACAGGTCTGACTTGAAAGACATACGGGATATGCTGAATAAGATTTTTGATAAACTAGACAACAAACAGGATAAACAATGATACTCGACTCAATTCTCGGGATTGGCAACAAGCTGATCGACAAGTTAATCCCTGACCCAGAAGCCAAGACCAAAGCGCAACTTGAACTGGCTACGCTTGCACAAAACGGCGAACTTGCCAAGATGGCAAACGACACCAAGATGTTTGAGGTGGAGCAACAAAACACCACTGACCGCTGGACAGCAGACATGGGGTCAGACTCTTGGCTATCCAAAAACATTCGCCCAATGGCCCTCATAGCCATCTTCGTGGGGTTCTTTACGTTCACCATGATGTCGGCCTTTGGCTACAACGCCCAAGAAACCTACGTCCAGCTTCTCGGCCAGTGGGGCCAGATCATTTTTCTGGCGTATTTTGGTGGCCGCACTGTTGAGAAACTGGCCGATATGCGCAGTAGAAAATGAGCAAAGAGCAGTTGTCAAGCTGGGTGACCCTTATTGCATCGGTCACTTTAGCGGCTACGGTCATGGCAATGGTGTCGGTTTTTGTTCTTGGTTTTTTTTGACGAGAAGGTTGACAACAACAAGCTGTTTGAGATTGTAGGCCCAGCCTTTCAGACAATCATCGGTGGTTTTATCGGACTAATTACAGGCATCAAGATTGGAAGCAACAGTGACACAACTAAGTAAACACTTCACGCTTGAAGAACTGACTCACACCGACCACCGGACGCTGGACAACTCACCCAAGCAAGAAGAGATTAACAACCTACAGCGACTGGCGCAATTTCTTGAACAGGTCAAGACTGCTCTGGGAGGCAAGCCTGTGATGATTAATTCTGCCTTCCGGTCTAAAGCGGTCAATGACGCAGTGGGCAGTTCTGACCGGTCACAACACCGGCTGGGCTGCGCTGCCGACATTCGTGTTCCCGGAATGACCCCCGATCAGGTGGTGCGGGCCGTTATCGCTGCAAGTTTGCCCTATGACCAGATCATCAGGGAATTCGATGCCTGGACGCATATAAGCATCCCCAACGTAGATGGCTCACCTCCGCGTCGACAGGCTCTTATCATTGACAAGACCGGCACTCGCGTATTCATTCCTGTTCCTCCACGATCGGCTTCGGAAACTTAGACGCGTTACGGGCGGCACTGATTGATGACCATAGGTGTGGCACTGTCTCCTGTGTCAGATCGTACGCATAAGTAGAACCATGCCATTTACCTGACGGACGGGTCTTTTTGAACCCAAGTCCTCGAAGCACCTTCTGAACTCGCAACACATCATTCTGGCTTTGCCTCGCAGTATCGATCTGCAGCACGATCCCAAGTATCAAATGAAGTGGGCCTGAGCGAACGTTAAATCCAGATGCAGGTTGGCCGAGTTCGTAGCGGGGGACGACATAGAATATTTCGTTAGCGTAGCTGTCCGGGTCGGTAAGAGCATCCCGAATTCTCTGGAACCATGGCTCCACATTTTCAATGCTGATCTGCCGATCCCCTTGCTCTTCAGTTACTAACTCTTGCGGAACTTTATACCAATCTTCGCCAGATTCGTAAGCGTGGACCGCTTCTGCCCACATCTGTTCCCGTACTTCTTTCAGATTCTGTGTCCGGACTGGCCCACACTCACCCACGTGGGTCGGCCAGAAGCGACGGGCGCCCGTCAAATCGGAGATATACGCTTGTCCCACCTCATTCGTAGTACCAGCAAAAACACAAGTGCGGGGGTAAGCCTTCGGATCGCGTTCATAAGAGAGGCGGACGTCATCGACGGTGGTGGTCAAAATAGCCTTGAGCGCTTCCATGTCAGCGCGACGGACGGTTGCAAGTTCCGACATTTCCACGATCATCTTACCTGCGATCACCGCGACCATATCTTTATGAGACGTTCCCCCACCGGTCATACCGCCCGAATACTCGGTGTAGAATTGTCCACCGAGTATTCGAAGTGCTTGTGATTTCCCAATGCCTTGAGTGCCTTCAAAAATCAGCATGTGGTCGGCTTGGCATCCCGGTTCCATTGCGCGGGCCACGGCGCTAATTAACCATTTACGCCCAATTGCCCTCGTGTATTCAGTGTTTTTAGTGCCCATATAATCTGGAAGCCATGTATCAATGCGGGTAGTACCGTCCCAGACTAATTGTTTCAGACTGATACGCAGAGGGTTGACTCGGTATTCACTAGCCAGATACTTGATCACTTGACTGGTGTGCATTTGTTTAACCCATGACTCCCCAGCAGAATGGAACCGGACCATCATGTTGATTTCTTCTTCTTCACTACACTTCGGGCAATCAATGTCCCCGATTTTACCGACGCGAATCCGGTGATCATAATCCGCGACCCAGAACATAGGCACAATACCTTCATCCTGCATTAAACGAGCGCGGTTGATAACGCCCACGATGTTTCCTCTCTCGTTATTATCCCCGATTGTCTCCCGCTGAAACCGCTTACGCTCTGATTTAATCAGGTCTTCCAACAGCAGTATTCGGGGACGGGCGCATTCTTTACGAAGCTTCTTCATGATCTGAACTAGCTGCTTCCCGGTAGCGCAAGCCGACTGAACTAATTCATTATCCATCTCGACAGACGAACCATCGCACCAGTCCCTCAGCCGATCATAAATCGTTTCGGGACTTTTATACGTCGGGTCGATTTTTTCGCGAAATTCCTTCCATCGGAATGCGGAGCAAGAGTCGTGAAGACACCGATACACTGGCCGGTTGCTGACCAACCCGACCATTGGGTCGGAGTGGGTCTCATTAAATGGACATTTCGATATAATCCACTTCTGGCCCTCATTACCAAACATAGGGCGTGGGCCACTCATGATCGTCTGCCCCCGGTCAGTCAGCCATTTCACCATGTCGGAAATATACTCACCGGTCATGTCCCGGAACTCATCCGATTTCGCATCTCTTAATGGCCGGGCCACGTTTTCGATTTGGTCACGGGTCAGCAGTTCTAACTTTTTAGGTACCTGAGTCAACATGGCGACCCGGTGCGGGCGGTCAACTGTATGGGACCCTTTAGCGCTTACCGTACCATAGACCTTCCAGACTCGACTTGAGTTAAAGACGGTGACGTCTACTTTAACCGCATCATCTGAAAAAATAGAGGACAACATTTTGAGGGCGTATTCAAAATCTATCCGGGTCGGGTCGTCATTCGGCTCGTCAACCCGGTACATTACATGACACCCATTACCACTATCAGCGCGTATTGGTTCCGGCCACCCGATTGAGGTCAACCATTCAACCACATCATCCGCCTTGCGAAAGGCAGTTTCATATTCTGACTTAGAAGACGAGATCCCAGCGGGTCGAACTGCATCGAAATCAAGTAGGAACCAGCGGCGGCGCAAAATGTCAACGTCCGATGACGTCATGAACGAGCCATAAGTTAGCGCATTCTCGCTACGAGCCATCAACGCCGGTTGAATCGGATTCACGGTCATGTAAATCGACTGGTGTTTCCCATTCTCTTTGGCAATCATGGCAGCAGCGACGCCGGTATCATTAAAATATCCGCTGATTGTGCCCGCTTTTGTTTTAGGGATTCTAACCTCGAAAACGTCTCCCGGAGCATGCAGTAGATCGAGCGTTGCCTTAATGATAATAGCTGGCTTCGTCTCTGCGTATTCTTTAAATTGTGTCACGTTAAATCCTTGTCAATGTTTTGAGCGCAGGGGTTAACACTTTTGCGATGTCTGCTTGATCGCATGTGGCCGTACATATTAGACGCATGTCGTGAGCGTTGTGGATCTCGGTTAGTGCACTGTGGTGTTTACCATCCACCAGATATATCGCACGTTTTATTCGAATTAAAAAATGAATCGGCATTCTAGGAAGCCAACGCCGCATGTATTGGTGTTGAGAAGCCTCAACTCTGACCCGACATATCTCGGATAATTCAACATCCATCGCTTTCAATTCTAGCCACCCGACTCGGTGTGCGGCTTCGTCAATCATAACGTAATGTAGATCGGGAACACCGGGACTGATGTGCCTATCTTCATGCCAAGTGATCTCCCATTCGCCGGTCATTGCCGATTTCAAGAAGTGACGGAATTTGAGTTCAGCTGCGCTCATACGCATAAAACATGATATAGTCTTTCACGTGTGTGATCACATGCTCCGGCCAATGGTGCTCAGCTACTGCGCGGTCAAATATTTTAAGTATCTGGTCTTCCAGCCCCTCTTGGGCGTGAGCCGCAGTCATATCAATGCCGTGTAACCGAATAAACCGGATTCCGTCTGCGATATCGCACATCTTGACTAATATCTTAGTGCTTGGTCGGCATTCAAAAATAAAATTCTTTGGGGTAACTAGCTTTTCCAGGTCATCAACCCCGTCGATCATTTTCTTCGTATGGGACGGAATGTCGCCAGTGAACGCTTCCGGGAGGTCGTGTACCAGAGCCACAGCGCCGACATCCGTGTAAATATCAAAAATTCCAGCGGGGGCGGTGTGTGCGATAAGCATAGCCAACATCGCCACATTCGCAGAATGTTCGGCCAAATTCTGGGTCCGGGTTGTGTCGATCATATGCCAACGTTTCACCGCCTGAATCCGCATCACTGATTCCAGCGAGTGCCGCTCTGGACCATACGCCAAGAATTTATGCAACATGACTATTCACCCCATTTTTATCAGTTGCCCATGTCCTTTTCCGATTGATATCGAGCTTTCGAAGAACTGCTGTGGTGACGTCCACTTTTTTGCGCTTCGAGTAGTCCAGTAGCAGAATAAACATATCCGCAATTTCGTTGGCGTCCCCATCCGACTCAATCATTTCAGCGATCTCGCCGTACATTTTAAGATACATACTGGCGTCATTTCGGTTGGGAAAAGTATCTTCTGCCCAGTTAAAGACTCCCTCGGTCAGATACCCTATGGGGGTGTTATGGTCATTAGCCCAATCAGGTGGGGATTCGTCAGTGATCATGAATTTAAACTCCAGCTGCTTCATTATATTCTCCCATAGTCGCGACATCTTCATCGTCCGGACCAAATCCAAGCCATGCGACATCGGGCGGATTTCCATTAAGTTCAGAGTGGGCTTCTATCTTTTCGATAATGTCATGTAATTGATCGGTCCCATCAGTGTAATTGGCGAAATTCAGGAAAACTCGGGTGTCCCAATATCCACCACAATGAAAAGCTGCCTCCTCCGCCTGTTTTTGACTGAAAGTAAAGATGCGACGCTTAAGCTTAGTAACTGTTGTAAACTCTGGTTCGACCTCAAGTTGTTCGAAGCTGGTTTCTTCTTGGTCCGGGTAACAAGGCCCACTACTCCCGGTCCGATTATTGACCCGGATAGGAAAGCAACGCATAGATCCAATAACCTTCACATAGCTAGCCCATCGATAGGGTAGTGCGCAATCGGCGCTGATCTGCCAAGGTGTTACATCACGGGAGGTAGTGTACGGATATTGACCATGATACATCGAAAGGCTAAACCCCTGCGCTCCCTCGACTAAGACGCTTTCAGCCCGATTCAAAGTTCGACGGTATTGCTCAGCGGTAGCCACATACTGCCCTAACTCAGTGCCTGCCCAACGGGTTCCGGCGACGTTTGGATTGTCTGGATTACGTTTAATACGTTCAATAGCTGCAGCACCGACACCATGTACGGTAGACCCGATCTTGGCCATGCCCCATTCAACTTCCTGTTCCGTGTGGTATTCTTCAATCACGGCGGCGTGAGGATGAATAAGAATCTGCTTGTCCTTGAGCAGGTGGCTGTATTTCTTGATTTCCCCTAGTAATGTGGGGCCGTGAATCAAAGAGCCGGGGCCAATTAGCACCTGTTTTACTGTCGAAGAAGATAGAGCGCCAGTAGGAATCTGTTGCGTCATCAAATGCATTCCACGTGATTTATCGATGTAAGTATGCCCGGCATTAACTGCAAAGGAGCAGATCGCCGTGTCATAATCGCCACGTTTAGCCAGATATCCCGCGATCAAGCCCTTACCGGTAGACCCATATTGGAAGTCCATGACCATATCAATTTTATGTGCCATCATTTACTCGCTTCATACCAATTGTGACCAAAATTTCCAGAAGCGGTAATTGGTACCCGCATCTGGACCACGGAACCCTCGGAATTGAAGTTCGTGTAGCGTTTGACAATCAGATCTTTCATCTCATCGTCTTGTTTCATGCTGACCCCGATCTCGTCGTGACATGACATCAGGAGTCGCGCCGGGAGTCGCTGGGAGCGTATCAAAGTGTCGACCTCCACCAGACCGATTTTATGCAAATCGGCGGCGTAAGCTTGATAAAGTAGTCCCGCTGCCTTGTGTGCGCCTGTAGGGAATCTCAAGCGGCGACCAATGGCGGTCCGAACATGTCCGGTTTCTTTAGCCACAGCTTCTGCCCTTTTCATAAACTCTTTCACGCCGGGGAGCTTTTTGTGATACAGATTAAACACGTCGGTGGCTGACTGTCCAGGTACGTATTGCATCTTGCCACGACTCTCTTTGATGTCATAAGGCATCCCCATCATGAATGCAAGCTTCCCAGCCCCCGCACCAAATGCAAGTCCTAGGTTGATCTGCTTCGTGTTCGGAGCGCCCGCATAAGTCGCATTTCGTGGGATCCCCGTCATGTCGCTCACAATCTGGTGATAATCCAAAGACGGGTCCAGCGCATAAGCATCTATAACCGACTGGTCGTTGATCAGGTGGGCTGCGCATCGAAAGTCAACCTGCGAGTAATCAGCACAAAGCCATTCGTCCCCGGCGTCTGGGAGAAACATGGCTCGGAGGATAGCGGCATTAACCTTGTCGCGTTTTGTGATCTGTTGTAGCGCTGGGTCTGTAGATGATAGGCGCCCGGTAACAGTCCCCGCATCTGCGTCGTTACGTGTTTGATTGAACTGGGTATGTACGTACCCATCCCCATCAGCACTTCCGATAACGTGGCCACGGATGAAGGTGTCCCGGAGCTTGATCGTTTTACGAAGAGCCAGTATTTTCTCAGCCAAAGGGTGTTTGATCGTCCGCATGACATTCTGGTCAAGGCTCGGCCCTTTACCGCCTTTCGTCGGTCCAACGAGCGTGCCATCGAGGAGACGCCATTGGAATTTGCTGATCGGTTCCGGTTTAAAGAATTCGCGGACCTGAGGGGACGAGTTAACATTGAATTTACCTCCTGCGATTTCGTTAATTTCAGCTTGAAGAATCTCTTCTTGGTCGTCCAATCGAGGAATAGCAGCATAGGCTGCCTCGAGGTTTACCCGAACACCAGTCCAAGACATATCAGCTAGTACGGGCATGACTTGCTGCTCAAGATGAAGCACCCGATGTAGATCCTGCTTGGCTACTTCAGACTGCTGGGCACGGTAGATTTGGAGGGCGTCGGAGGCGTCAGAGGCTCCGTACCGGGCTACCATAGCGGCAGGGACCTCGGAGAGGCGAGAGAGTACCTCCCGACTATCTCGCCATCCCATCGCGGCGCGTATCTCCTCTAGTATCTGGGTCTTCTGGCTATCGACATTACGGTACCTGGCAATGCTAGCTAGATCGTAGGTCAGGTGGTGTTCGTCGATAAGACACTCGGCTACCATCGTACAATACCAATCGGTCAACCGGGGGTCAGCTCCAAGTACACGAGAACACTGATATTCATACTGAGCATTTTGCGCGACTACTGTCCGGCCTTGAATAGTCTCGCGTAGCCATTCCACAACACTAGGATTATCCCGGATATCCCAATACCAAGAAGTGTCGTCAACAGCCACAGCGATGCCAAAAACCCGAAAATCGGGATCCCAATACCTAAGACCAGTGGTTTCATAGTCAAGTCCAATAATTTCATTTTTAGGTATCTCGGGGAACATATTATATTCTATAAAAAACCCCCCTACCCGAAGGTAGGGGGCAAAACCCCATGTGGCAACTGCAATGGAGCCATGGGGAGGGAGACTCAGTTAAATATCGCCACGATCGGCAGGCGCAGCGTCTTTTTCGGGAGCGGCACTCGCGTGATCGGCGACGACTTCACCAGATCGGAAAGCAGCGTAGACGCGCTCCGCCTCTTCATAGATCGCCTTAGGCGGAAAACCGGCGGGTTGCACGACGAAGTTCTTAAACTTCTGGCCTTTCTTGTTCTCGTCGGTAAAAGACGAAAGCTTGTAGACACGACCAAAGCGATCACCACCAGCGATCTGAATCATCGCGTTCCATTTACGGGAGACTTTGGACTTGGTTTTGGCCATGGAGATGACGATCTGCTCTTTATCGCCTTCGGGCGTAATGCGTAGACCATAATGCACCGGAGTGTCCACGATCTCCAAATACTCGGGGTTCTCACCATTCTTCACCTCCGTACTCTTACGTTCCTCTGCTTGTTCCAAAGTAGGGAATGACCCGAAAAACCCGCCACCTTGATCTTGATCTTTCCAGATAAGATACTCTAACCGGAAATAAACCGGGACGAAATAAGCGTGATCACCGATAATCTCCTGCGTCACCGAATTGAACAGCATTCCCTCGCGGGCATCCGGGTCCAATTCTTTGATCGGCGAGAGAGCTTGGACGATTTCGAGACGCGGGAGCACCATGTCCGAGGATTTAACCTCTTCCGATCCACGTCCAGCACCTTGCTTGATATAGTCAGGGGTGGCGCTCACTGCAAACGGATCTGCTGCGATTGTCGCGACTTCTGCGGTCTTCTTACTAGTAGCCATTTTTCATTTCTCCAGACGCTGCTTACAAAAACCAGTCCGCTCGGCGTCATCGAGGTAGGACCAGAGGGGGAAACTAAGCTTTAACGATGGAAGCCCGGATGAACGGGGTCACATTAAGGCATTCAGGGATCTCGGCACCTTGCTCGATTAAGCGGCGAACCAGTGCTTTCATGCTGCTGGCGTTATAAGTCTCGCTGATCATTCCGTCCATTTCCATGTCGCGAAGCCATTGCATTGCTGCATCTTTTTTACCGGCTTTCGTCGAGCAATAAAGATCACCAGCCAGTTGTACGCGTCCGATCCCCGGAAACGTGGCATTCTTGACCTCGATCTGGTCCATCAACTCGGGAATCTGCTTCAAACGCAAGTCGTCGATCGCGGCATTCGTGGTCGTGAGCGATTCTTCAAGCGTGCTTTTCTCAGTCTGCAGCTGCTGCATTCTAGCGCACAAGTCGCGTAGGGTATTCAAGTCGGCCATACTATTTTCCTATTAATTCAAGGGTTACTAAAGACGCCTCAGGGAGGCTGTTATCCAAGACGCGATATCGGTTTTCCTCGCGCCTCCAGACGAGGTAACGGGGGGTCTTTCCAGACAACCCAAGCTGATGGCCCACTGCAAAGATCGCCGTGGGCTGTCCCGTGGTGATAATAAAATCTGTCGACGGGTCGTACTCCCGGACAAATGCTGCGACATCCAAGTCCCAGTTCATCTGAACGGACGAACGAGGGTATAGTGGCATATCGTTGTGAGTGATAAACTGAATCTCCCCGTAGGCCATTGCTGGGCTGTAATCCATCGCTTCGCTACCGGTACTACTACGCACCGACTGCTCTTTCACTATCCAAACTACTGGTCTTTTCATATTGATTCCTATTTAACTATCTGGGCCTCTCTCGACCCGGTATCCGAGTATACCACGACCAGGACCGGCCCGTCTATCCCCTAGCCGGTGAGTTCCATACTTTCGAGCGGTGCGCCGTTTTTAAGGCGGTGCATGATATACTCTTCTACATTCATTTTTTCGGCGTTGGCCGCTATGATTTGCTCGTCGATCGTTTTTTCCATCACCAAGTCTAGAACCACCACGGAATTCTTCTGCCCGATTCGGTGCGCTCGATCTTCCGACTGCGCTCGATCGATATAAGCATTCGTGCCAGAATAATAGACCAATATATCATTAAAAGTGCTAACCAGGGTAAGTCCCAGTCCCGCTGTGGCTGGATTACCGATAAAGAAGCGAAGAACAGGGTCGTTACAATAGCGGTCTTCGATAGCCGATCTGGCTTCCTTCTCAGTAGCGCCATAATATTTCTCCACAGCCTGCTTTCCGTACTTCTCTTCCAGTCGATTCGCGATATATTCGATTTCATGAATAAATGTACTCCATATGATGAATTTCGACCCAGCTAGATTATCTTCAATTGCTTCGAATAGTAAATCCATCTTCGGATTATCTGCAAGTGGTTCTAGCGTCACCTTTTTAGTTAGCGGGTCTTGTCTGGGTAACCATCCTCCTACCACCTGTCTCCAGCGAAGTACTCGTTCCAACACGTTATCCACCTTGATTAGCGGAGCGTTCGGATCGCCGGTACTGCCTGTTTTAATAAGGCGTAACAGCGTTTTTTGCTCTGGGGTCGCCGCGCAATACCGGGTTTTCGGCATCTTGGGCGGTAGATCTAACACGTCTTTCCCGACCTCGACGGTATACGGCTCTATCAGCTTCATCAATTCTTCGATATTTTGTACCCCCACTATCTGCTTACCCTCGTATCCGCCCATCGTAAGATACCGAGTCTTGAAGCTCCAATAATCCCCACTGCCTATGATATTAGGGTCGAGAAATTCGTACTGGCTCCAAAGATCTTGAATACCCAGCGCGATAGGTGTCCCATTAAGTATGAGCCGATATTTAGCGGCGTCGCGGAATTCGATAGTTCGCTCTGTTCGCTTAGCTGCCGGGTTCTTTATTCGACTACTCTCGTCTATGATGACCATGACGTTACGACGGGGGAAGAAGCCACAAACGCTATCGTAAAGCGCCGAGGAGACGCCAAGCCCTTCTACCGATACTGCGAGTATTTGCAGTATATTTTTAGGATGCTCACTGTAGAATTCTTGTAAGGACTTCGATTTTGTCTCGTGAACCCGAAAATCATACTCTACCGTCGCGTATTTCACTAGTTCTTTACGCCATGTCGCTCGAAGTGTTGAAGGACAGACGATTACTACTGAATCGATCAACCCGGCTTTGAACCGAGCACACGCCAGATGAATTGCGGCAAACGTCTTTCCAGTGCCCATTTTGGCGAACCAAGCAATCGCCGGGAGATTCCACGCTTTATCCAGCATCTTACATTGATGGTCCATTGGAGTATAAGCAGTTTTAGATTTAGTGAAGTCATACAGGTGGTAGGGAAATGGTTGGTACTTTGGTCCGGACATCAAGCTCTCGTAGTCACGAATCGCGACGACCGATTCCTCCGTGAATTCGTATAAGAACAGATGCTTAGTCTCATGTAAGTGGTAAATATTCGCACGGACCAATGGCATCCGCCATGTCTTGCTTTTTGGGTCGAATCTGCGACTCGGAAAATTCCGGGCTGCGTCCGCGAGGAAAAACGGGTACGCCATTTTCAATCGGCGGCTTTTCGCATCATAATCTACTTTAACGACATTAGAGAGGCCCATCGTCTACCTCCAATTCGTCAGGTATATTGAAATCTTCAGGGTCATACTCTTTATGATCTTCGCCCGTCCCCCCACATGCCAGACACCTAGAGCCGTCATACTGGCCCTCACCAGTTCCAGAGCAACTCATGCAATAATATGCCTCTTCAAGTTCGCTGGGCGTCATCATGGCCCCCTACTCTTATATCGTTGATGATCATTAGCCCCTGATCGTATGATATCATGTTTTTCTGGAACGTACATTTCTCCGTCGATAATATGATTGAACGTACGCGGCTTGGCCACCGGGTCCATGCGGACGTAAGACTCCTCCCTGAGTATTTTTGAACGTCTTACAGGGTCCAATGAGTCAAGTAATTCTCGTAATTCTTTGTCCTGCGCCATCTGGCGCTTGCTGTTAAAGCCGGTCATAGTTCTCTCTCTTTCAGCATGGCATCTGCAATGCTGTATGCAATCTCAGCAATATGGCTATTGGAATATCCTCCAACAGTTTCAATAGTTAACAGGCCCTGCATAGCCAACCCTGCAAAGTAGTCACGCAAGGTCATGCCCGTTTCGTCAGTGCGGTGGGGGTTAGGGAATGCTTTCATGATTTTGCCCACCAGTAGCCTATGCACATCATACCGAAGCTGAATACTCCTAATAGAGCCAGCATCGTCCACACGCCAGCCGCGAATGCGACCCATAGTGATTTATCATCGTCCAAAATATTTCTCCTCAAGCACGGTTAATCCCTGTATTTCTTTTGTCTTTACATCCACGGGCGTAGCAAACACCTTGTCTTTGTAGCGCCACCAGCGTTCTGTGCGGGAGACGTTGTAGACGGGGATTGCATATCCCGCGTCGTATATTTCTTGCAGTGTTGCTTTTTGTTCTGATTTACCCATACTGCACCTCCTTAATGCACGATCACAGCGTCGGTGAATTTCACGATATTGACGAATCCGGCGTCTTCGCGACTCTTAAACCCCTCAGGCCAATGCCCAATGTAGGGCACTGTCTGACCGATTTTACCAGCATACCACATGAGGGGGTCACTGCATTGGGTGATCAAGAGCTTGCGCTTGGACGTGTCTGGGAGCCTCTCGACGGGTGTCGGGCTATGTCGGGTCGGGTCGGGGGTCCAGAGGGTCTGGACGATACTGGGAGAGTAGGCGTGCGGGGTATCGGGACGGGTCAGAGGAGCGGCAAGAAGCCACCGATCCCCGAGTAGCCGAATCGAACGAATCCAAGCCCGTTGATTGTGGCGATTCTGGGTGCGAGAGACGAGATCGTTGTTGTAATAATGCCTTGCGCGGGTAAGCATATTGGTCTTCATGATAACTCCTATTGAAACTATGGGGCGGCACCTTACGGGTGCCAATCGTTACCGAATATTACGCTTCGGCTGTCGCTGGGGCGGCTGCAGCTTTCAGCACTGCTTTCGCTTCACGGGCTGCTTTCGCTAGAGCGACGCGTTCAGCTTTCGCGGCTGCTTTTTCCACGATCGAGACGCTGGAATCTAGGTCGTTCACCTCGACGTACTCACGGATCGTCTCAATGGTGAGATGACCTTTGCGCAGTGCTCCACGCATCTTGTTACGCAGGTTCATCGACTGCTGTCCGACGTTGAGGTGAGTGTACGGGTTCACCTCTAGCTCTAGCACGGCTTTCGCAGTCTGAATGACGCCATTCGGGGTCACGCCGTCGAGCACCTGAGCGAGTTCATCGTTCGAGCGAAGCTGACCGGTGACGCCTTTCACGTAGACTCCCTGCTTCACGCGATCAGCCAGAGCCAGCATGGACCCGACGTATTTACGAGTGCCGTCCGGGTTCAGCGCTTCCAGACGGGCTGCGCGTTCAGCCTTGGCTGCTTCCCGTTCTTCCTTCGTGGCAGTCACCTTGGCCAGCTTCGCGGCTTCTTTTTCGGCCTTCAATGCGGCTGCGGCTTCCAGCTTCGCGGCTTTCGCTGCGATCTTCGCTGCGGCTTTTTCAGCCGCTATTTCTTGTCGGGTCGGTTCCTGCACGGGTGAGGGATTCAGGGTTTCAGTGTAGCCCTCTTCGTTCGTGAACGATTCAGCTGCGGGCTTGGATTTGCGGGTCATAGTGACTTCCTTAGGAATAGCTCCATATGGAGCGGGGTTGAAAACGGAGAATCCCGAGTGTATACCAGCTGGGGGGCTATTGTCAAGATCGTCGGACACAATGTTCACGGTGCCTTCAATGGTGTCTGGGTCCGGTATCGGTCGCCCAGTCCTGCTGTTGATCATCCGGACGCGTTTACGTTCATTAGCCATGGGATCCTCCTTAAGTATGGCGATTGCAGATTGGAGTAGGAGATCCTCCCGTGTGGGAGGGTCGTTCAGTTTAAGCCGTCGCACGGAGCACATGGTCTTTAAGGGTCACGCCTCCTGCTTTGATCATTACACCGATCATAGTCTGGTAGGTGTCCAAGTCCATATGGCCCATGAGCATCGCGTAGAGGTGGCCAGAGGGGATGCCTTGGGGTCCGGACGACGCGATGACTTCTTGGATGGCGTCGAGTACGGGCTTTACTCGCTCGAATCTCTCAGATTCTAGTAGTGCGCGGGTCTGGGGGATTGAATGGGTCATGTCAACTCCTTGGTTACTACTCGGGTGGCTATTTGGCTGCTTCCGTCCATCATCATTGCAGCGGTATGTGCAGCTTCCATCGCATCCTCTAGTGCCAACGGGTCTTCGCTATGCACGATGCAGGAATAAATGCCGCCGTGATTAGCGGCGTGTTCCCATGATGTGTACTGATCTAGGTTGTACATCTGAATAAAAGTGTTCATGTCAGTTCCTTTGGTATTTCAATTTCGTCGCCCAGCTTGGAAGCTACGTAGCAGCGCATTGCTGCAATCAGCGGTGTGTCGGCTTTTTGGGTGTACTCAGGTAAATTCATCGCTCTGATGCGGTATCTACCGTGGTGTGCGACCCACCCATAAAATGTCACACTCAGATCAATCTTTTCCCGCTCAATAATCGGCCCACCTTGTGCCCAGTCGGTTGAGTATTCGTATGGGGAATAGCCCTCGCATTCGCCGTGTATCGCGTAATGCACCGCCCAGTTAAGGGCGGCGCCGGTCAGTTCATTTGTTTTCATGTTCAAGTGCTCCACCAGATTACGAGAGCGAGTGCCAAGACTGCGCCGATCAGGGATGCCAGTAATGCGTCGAGCCATGCGCGACGTTCGTGGGATTGCTTGTAGTGGGATCTCATTTGGGGAACTCCTATGGTCTATTGATGGGACTCGATTCTATCACGTCCACGGCAGGCCCGTCTAGGTACTGCCGTGGGGTCTTCCGTCACTCTTCGCAGACTAGCTGGTATGTGGGTACCTCCCGAATTTCTGTGCCCGTCTGGACCTTTCGGCAGGTCGCGTTTGGCGCGTCAATAAGCTTGGCCGTGAAGGTGATATTGACTTGGACGGTCCCAGTGACGATATTCGCCGGACGTTTGAACTCGAATACTCGGTCTGCCGACAATTCAGTCGCCCGATCGGTGGATTTCTCGACGTCAAACCCAGCTTCCAGCAGCGATCGCATCAACGCGGGGGCAATACCCTCTTTCATGCTGGTCACGTCGTGGACGATCGAGATTTGGAGAATGACCGACTGAGACCAGAGGCAGACATTGGTCCATGCATACGGGCTGACGTCGGGATAGCGAGCTAAAACGGCATTCAAGAATTTCGTCGTCTTCGTCAACGATTTCTGGCTTTTCCGTACGATCGCTAGTTCGCGCTTGTAGTATTCGATGGACTGGACTCTGGTGTTGATCAGGTCGGCAGTGTTCAAGGTGGTCATGGTGTGGTCTTTCTATGTGCTATGTCGGGTTTGCGGAATGCTCCCGTCTCTGACCCCCCTTTTGCGGGAGGGGCAGAGGCTGGGTCATTAGGCTGTCGTCTCTTCGTCTTGGACCTGCTCGACTGCTTCGATCAGGACGCCGACGCCGAATTCCTCGCGCTTGAAGCAGCCGCGCAGCTTATTGCGCAGATTCATCGACTGCTGACCGACGTTCAAGTGGGCGTAGGGGTTCGCGGGGAGTGCCATCGCGATGATGCAAGCTCGGATGACCTGAGCGGGAGCGAGGGAGCCGAGGATCGTCGCGACTTGATCGCCACAGCATGGCTGTCCGTTCGCTGCCTTCTGATACGCGCCCTGCGCCAGACGTTCACGCAGGCGGAGCATGGGACCCTGATATCCGGTGGCTTCTTCGTCTTCGCCGTCTTCGCCGTCTTCGTCATCATCTTGTCCGTCTTCGTCATCTTGTCCGTCAAGCTCTTCGCCCAACGTCTCGGCGTCATCGATATAGTCTTGGCGTCCTTGGGTGGCGTCGGCACGGCTGATGCTTTCGCCATTGCTGAGCTTGACCCAGCGCCCCTTGATGGACTCGATCGTGACGATTTCGCCGTCGATGACGAGCATCTGGCCAGCTTGGATGGTGGTGGTGTTCTGTGCGTTCATGGTGGTATCCTTCTATGTGCTATGGGTGGCGGTATTGCCGGTGAGCCTCTTGCATCTCTGGGTTCTATTTTATCGCGGTGTCAACCCCCTGTCAAGCATAAGCGTTTTTATAGCGAGAGAAAAGTCGATAGTCGGGGACTATGACCCAATGATGAAGGGGTCTACTGAAAAAATGCGCGACATGGGCGTGCACGCGTAGCAAGACTCGTGCCAGCTTTCAAGTGTTTCACGTGGAACAGACCCTCAGGAAGGTATCTCCGTGGTATCTCCCTTGCATCGTCTTGGACTGGGCTATGTCGATACCGACTCGAACGATAGGTCTTGGACGATAGGTCTTGGACGATAGAAGGTGAACGGGCGACGATGTTCCACGTGAAACAGCCGTGACCCCCTCCTACTGCAGGGACGAAGAATGAAGGGTCCCCGATATGCCGCAGAACTGGCACGCTTCTTGCCAGATATTCCCCCTCCAGACCCCTCCTGCTGTCGGGGGTTCCCCCTCCTAGGCCAAGGGTCATGGCCCCTATTCGACCCTCCTATCCCCTCTGACCCACTCCTATATCGAAGATAGTGTGGAGGGGGGAGGAGGTTCTGGACGCAGAGAGACGTGTCTCGTCGGGGTCCAGAGGGTCGATAGGAGCGGGTGGAGTGGGGTAGGAGGGTAGGAGGGGGGGATCCCCTAGTCTGGAACGTGGAACACGCAGTCCTTGGCCCATGGAACACGTTGCGTGAAACCAACATGGTGTTGCGTGAAACCAACATATATATAGGGAGGTGGGGGTGCAAGGTCCTTCTCGACAGCGATGCCGTATATTCGCAGATTCCTTTCTACACTACAAAAATTCAAGGTCCATGAAACACAGTACATACCCTCCGGTATATTTTCCGCGATATAATACCCTCTTCGCGCTATTTACATATTTTCCGGAAAAACAAATATTCTAAAATTCATGAAACACGAGATACCCCCTCTCATACCACTCTACCCGCTCCTATCGTCTCCCCGGACCTCCGTGGCTCCTCGTGCGCTCTCCCCGGATTGTTGTCCCCGTCATCTACATTCTGGAAAAGATGAGAGTGGGTAGGAGTGGTAGAGTGTCCCCCGGAGCATGTTCATGACATGTCAAGAGTAGGTAGGAGGCGGTAGGAGCATAATCGATGAAGGGTGGTTCTAGGGGGGTTGACAGCTGGGATCGGCGTATGGTACACTCTGCATATGAGTGATGTTACAGACATTGAACCCCTGCATTCCGTTGATATGACGGAGGACGGTCAATTCGAGTATCCAATACTTACTCAAGCAGAGGACACATTCGCTCTTGCAGTCATCGAATGCGGTGGGAATGTAGCGTCAGCGTACAAAATGACGTTCGGTGCCGATTCTCCGTTCCCGGTAGCTCGGGGCAAGGAATTGCTAAGTAAGCCTCAAATCGCTTTAAGAATCAAGGAAATCACGGATAAAATCCAAGACGCGTCCCTAATATCAATGGGCGCTCATCTATATGAATTAGCGGACATCCGGGACCTTGCGAAGGTATCAGGACAGTTAAAAGTCGCGTTGAACGCAGAACGAGCGCGAGGTGAAGTAGTCGGGTTGTACGACAATTTCGCAAGCGGCGGAAAGAATAACGCAGGACCCGCGAATATCCAGATCAATATGGTTAGCAAGTTCGACGTAAATATATAATGCACGAATTTAAACTTACCGCTAAGCAAGAAGAAGCCCAAGAAGTGCTGGCAGGAAGTGCTACGCACGGTATGTTATTCGGCGGGTCGCGGTCTGGTAAGACGTTTTTGCTGGTTCGAAATGTCGTGCTACGCGCAATGAAGGCTCCACGGTCGCGTCACTGCATTTTGCGGTTTCGTTTTAACCACATAAAAGCGTCAATTATTCTAGACACGTTTCCGAAAGTCATGGAAGTATGCTTTCCAGGGGTTACGTATAATCTCTCGAAAACTGACTGGTTCGCAGCGTTACCGAATGGCAGTGAAGTGTGGTTCGGCGGACTAGATGATAAAGAAAGAACAGAAAAAATCCTGGGTCAAGAATATTCAACGATATATTTCAATGAGTGTTCACAAATCCCGCAAGGTTCTCATGACATAGCGATGACCCGGTTGGCGCAACTTGCAGAAACTACGTCGGGCCATTTCTTGACTCCACGGGCGTTCTACGACATGAACCCCACGAACAAGATGCACTGGGCATACAAGATATTTATTCAGAAGATCGAACCTGAGACGAAAAAGCCTCTAAGTCACCCAGAGAATTTTGTGAACTGCAAAATGAACCCGGAAGACAATGCGCAGAATTTATCTTCAACGTATCTAGAAACCTTAAAAGCGCTCAGTCCGCGTCTCCGAAAGCGGTTTTTGCTCGGTGAATTTGCCGATGTCACAAATAATGCGCTCTTTAATGACGAGAATTTCGAACTCTGGCGAGTCGTTGACGGTGTGGTTCCCGACATGGTTCGAATCGTTATTTCTGTCGACCCGTCAGGAGCTGGAGATACTAACAATGCAGATAATGACGCTATCGGTATCATCGTAGCTGGCATTGGAACCGATGGCAATTGTTATATCATGGAAGACATCACCGTAAAAGCAGGCCCGGCAACATGGGGTAAAGTAGCGACGGATGCTTATGACCGTCATGAAGCTGACGCAGTGGTTGGTGAAGTGAATTACGGTGGCGCGATGGTGAAACATGTGATTCAAACAGCTCGTCCACGGACCAATTTCCGAAAAGTCACAGCCACTCGCGGTAAAGTAGTAAGAGCTGAACCTATTTCGGCACTTTACGAACAGGGTAAAGTGCGTCATGTCGGGTATATGCGAGATTTGGAAGATGAACTTTCAGCGTTTACCACGAACGGATATATAGGCGAAAATAGTCCGAATCGCGCTGATGCACTCATTTGGGCCGTTTCTGAGCTTTTCCCTGGTATTATTAAACCCCGCAAAGAAAAGCAAATCGCCGAAGAAGTGCGTCCACGTATGTATTCTGGTCGGGGACTTACATCTTCATGGTTAGGAGCATAGAATGGCGACGAAAAAAGTATCCTTATCAGTCGGGCGCGGTGAGAAGCTGCCTACCTCCCAAGGCGCTGGACTGACTGCCAAGGGCAGGGAAAAGTACAACGCTGCAACTGGTTCTAATTTGAAAGCGCCGCAGCCCCAAGGCGGCGCACGCAAGGACTCGTTCTGTGCCCGTATGTCTGGCGTGCCTGGGCCAATGAAAGATGAAAAGGGTAATCCCACCCGCAAAGCTGCTGCTTTAGCAAGATGGAAGTGTTAATCATGCCATTAGTCAAATCAAAAACACCCGAAGCGTTTCGCAAAAATGTGAAGGCTGAAGTAGCCAGCGGCAAGCCGGTGAAGCAGGCCGTAGCGATCGCCTACTCTGTCAAGCGCGAAGCCGCAAAGCCCACCCCGAAAGGTAAAAATGGCTGATCAAACGGGCATGGTCGCTGCAGCTAATGTCGCCAATGGCGGCGGGACAAAAGACAGCGACTCTGAAATCCTTGCCACGGCCCGTTCACGGCTTGATTTGGCGGTATCGGCCACGTCCGAGTCGCGTGAGGATGAAAATGACGACTTGAAGTTCTACGCTGGCTCACCGGACAACTGCTGGCAATGGCCTGCCGACGTGCTGGCTACCCGTGGCGCGGTGCAGGGACAGACCATCAACGCACGGCCCACGCTGACGATCAACAAGCTGCCGCAGCACGTTCGCCAAGTTACCAACGACCAGCGGCAGAACCGCCCTGGTGCCAAGGTCATCCCCGTGGACAGCGACGCCGACGTGGAGATTGCCGAGATTTTCAACGGCATGATTCGGCACATTGAGTACATGAGCGATGCTGACGTAGCCTACGACACCGCCTGCGAGAACCAGGTAGCCTACGGCGAGGGCTACATCCGGCTGCTAACTGAGTATTGCGACGACAACACGTTTGATCAGGACATCAAGATTGGCCGGATTCGCAATTCGTTCTCGGTCTACATGGACCCGACCATGCAAGACCCTACTGGCGCTGATGCCAAGTACTGTTTTGTCACGGAAGACCTGACGCGAGACGAATACACCCGCCTGTACCCTGATGCAGCGCCTAT
>Ga0164294_10001162_pt1 | contig 24662 bp, 18 predicted proteins | sample GEODES005metaG_FD_111479 | JGI IMG/M metagenome (GOLD analysis project Ga0164294, IMG submission 111479) | Oligotrophic lake water microbial communities from Sparkling Lake, Wisconsin, USA - GEODES005 metaG | ecosystem: Environmental > Aquatic > Freshwater > Lake | place: USA: Sparkling Lake...
CCGAGGGCCCAGAGGTGTCGCGTGTCGTTGAACGAGGTCATCGCGGATCCCAGTCTGGGGCGATTCAGTCGCAGAGGCATGTTTCGCCGTCTCGCCCCCAAGCAAAACGCCATAATTCTATGCCGATCGACCGAGGGTGGCAATCCGCAGGGGCCCTTGACCTTACCATGGGGCCGATTCCGGGCGGTGCATCGATTCGAGCCCCGCTTCCCTCCGTCGCGCGAGGAAGACACTGCATGGCAACGCTGGCTCCGGGCCCGGTTATCCGACCCGGTCGACGACATCCGCGGCCTGACAACGACGAGGAGATCGCGATGGGCTTCCGATCCACTGTCTCTCTCCCTGCGACGCGCGACGCCGTACTTTCCATCGTCGCGCTTCTGGTGCCCCTGTTGCTCCTCCTCGCGCCGGCGATCGTCCTCGGCCAGCCATTTCACGCCAGCGACGCCACGGCGCCGGGAGATGCGATGATCGACCGCTGGCTCGCCGCGCGGACGACGCGCATCGAGCGGACGATCAGCGACGATCTCCTCACCCCCAACGCGAAGCGGCAGGAGCGGCTCCGTGCCGAATACCTCTCCATGCTCGGGCTCGATCCGCTGCCGGCCCGGACGCCGCTCGGAACGACCGTCACCGGACGCCTCGAGGGGGATGGTTACACCGTCGAGATGCTCCATTACCGGAGCCTCCCCGGCCTCATCGTGACGGCCAATCTGTGGCGCCCCACGGCGCCGCCGCCCGAAGGCGGATATCCGGGAATCGTGTATTGCTGTGGCCACTCCGGCCGCGGACGCAATGGAAACAAGACCGCCTTCCAGGACCACGGCATCTGGTTTGCCCGCCACGGCTATGTCTGCCTCGTCGTCGACACCCTCCAACTCGGCGAGATCGCCGCCACGCACCATGGCACCTACCGTGAGGGGCGATGGTGGTGGCAATCTCGCGGCTACACCCCCGCCGGTGTGGAATGCTGGAACGGAATCCGCGCCATCGACCTCCTTGTCGACCGCGCCGACGTCGATCCGAACCGGATCGGCGTCACGGGGATCAGCGGCGGCGGGGCGGCAACGCTCTGGATTGCCGCCGCCGACGAGCGGGCGAAGGTGGCGGTGCCGGTGAGCGGGATGGCCGACCTCACCGCCTACGTTCCCGACGGATGTGTCGATGGCCACTGCGACTGCATGTTTCTCGTGAACAGCTTTCAATGGCCCTGGACACGGATCGCCGCGCTCGTCGCCCCCCGTCCGCTCCTGTTCATCAACAGTGACGCCGATCCGATCTTCCCGATGAGCGCCAACGAGCGCGTGGCGGCAATCCTCGAGCGGGTCTATGCACTTCATGGTGCCGGTGACCGCTTCGACGCCCAGGTCAGCCTCGGTGGACACGCCTACCGCGCCGACATCCGCGCCGGCGCGTATCGCTTTCTCGGCTCCTATCTCCAAGCCGATCCGCGCCCGGTCACCGATAGCGAAATCGACCTTGTCGACGACCGCGGGGCCACGCCCGTTCACCCGATCCCGCCGGAACGCCTCCGCGTCTTTCCAGTCGACGCCGATATCCCCGCCGATCAGCTCAACACCACGATCGACGGGCACTTCGTCCCGCTGGGACGCCCCGAGCCGCCGCGGCCGGGAGGCTTCGAAGCCTGGCGTGGCCGGTTGCTCGACGCCCTCCGCCGGCAGACGTTCCGTGATCTCGCTGATCTCCCGGCAAGCTCGGCAGTCGAACGCCCCGCCAATGGCCCGTGGCGCATCGAGAGCGAGCCGGGGCTGTTTGTCGAGCTGTTCCCCCCCACGGCCGCGGCCCTCGCCACGGCGACGCGTCATCGACTTCTCGTCCGCGGGGACGACACGGCGATCCCCGCCACGGCGGAAGAAGGCGAGGCCCTCTGGCAGCTCGACCCGCGCGGTGTCGGAGCCGGGCGGTGGACACGGCGGAATCCCCCCAACCACGTCGAGCGGTCGATGGCGCTGCTCGGCGACACGGTCGCCGGCGGGCAGGTGCGCGACACGCTCGCTGCGTTGGCGGTGATCCGCGCGGCCGATCCCGACGGCAGCAGCCCGAGGCCGATCGATGTGGCCGGCTCGGGGGCCGCAGGGCTCGTCGCTGCCTACGCGGCGATCTTCTCACCGCTGGTCGCCACGGTCGCTCTCGACCATCCCCCATCGACCCACATGGCCCCCGACGCGCCCGCGTTTCTCAACATTCTCCGCGTTGCCGACGCGCCGACGTTGCTCGGCCTGATCGCGCCGCGACCGCTCTCGATCCGCACGGCCACTCCCGGGGCCTTCGCCGACACCCTCTCGCTCTACACCGCGGCGGGCTGTCCGGAAACCTGCACCGTCTCGCCGGTGGACTGAAGGCCCGGAGCTTGGCCTGTCTCAACCGATCGCCTTGGCGATGAGGAACGCGGCCGAAGCCGCCAGCCCACCGACGAGCACCGTCTGCCAGGCGCTCCGCCAGGGGTGGCTGGTGGTGAATCGCCCCTTGATGTAGCCGAAGACGAGGAGGGCCAGGAGCGTCACCGCAACCGACCAGGCCAGCGCTACAGGCACCTCTGACACGAGCGCATACGGGGAGAGAGGAACGAGCCCCCCGGCGACGTAGGCGCCGGCGATCGTCATCGCGCTGCGTGAGGCGCGGCGCGGATCGGGCTCCTCGAGCCCCAGCTCGAAACGCATCATGAAGTCGACCCAGCGCTGCTTGTCGGTGCGGATCGAGTTGGTGACCTTGTGCGCGTCTTCGGCAGAGAGGCCGTAGGTGCGGAGGACGTCCTCCACTTCCTGGGCCTCCCGTTCCGGGACCTCCTCCACCTCCCGCTCCTCACGGAGTCGCTCGGCCGCGAAATGCTCGACATCGGTGCGTGCCGCCAGATAGCCGCCGAGGCCCATGGCAATCGCGCCGGCCGCCACCTCGGCGAGCCCGGCAGTCATGATGATGCTGCTGGATTCCACCGCGCCCGACAACCCCGCCGCGAGCGCAAAGGGCACCGTCAGGCCGTCCGACATCCCGATGACGATGTCGCGCACCGACTCGGAATCCTCGAAATGCTCCTCGTGATGCGGGGCGTGACGGTCGGCCGAATGGTGGAGGTGCGTATCGAGTTTTTCGTGGCTCATGGAGCGTTCCCGGAAAAGGGTGCCGGCGCGGAGGTGGCACGATCGAGGAGAGCGAACTCCGCCGTCAACCCAGGGCCGAACGCCATCGCGAAGCAGCGATCGGCGTCGGTCTGGGCCAGCAGGTCACGGAGGATGAAGAGGATCGTGGCGCTCGACATGTTGCCATGCTCTGCAAGCACCGCCTGCGAGGACAAGAGGGCGTCGGGGGACAGGTCGAGGGCCACGCCTATGGCGTCGAGGATCCGCGGTCCGCCGGGGTGGACAGCCCAGGCCCCGATGTCGGCGATGCCGAGCCCCTCCGCCGCAAGCGTCTCTTCCACCAAGCCCCGGATCCCCCGCTCGAGCAGACCGGCCACGCGCGGGGAAAGCGTCATCCGGAAGCCGTGATTGCCGATCTCCCAGCGCATGTCCCCGCCCGAATCGGGGAGGATCGACGACCACTGCCGTCGCACCCGCCATCCGTCGCGTGGGGGACCGTCGGCAGCAGCCACGAGCGCCGCTGCGCCATCGGCAAAAATCGCGTTGGCGACGACGAGGTCGCCGCGGCGACCATACTGGAAGTGGAGACTGCAGAGCTCGACGGCGACGACGAGGACCACGCTCCGCGGATCGGCGGCGAAGGCCCCGGCAACCCGCAAGCTGTTGAAGGCGCCGTGGCATCCCATGAAGCCGACGTGCGTCCGGGCGACGGAGGTGGAGAGCCCAAGATCGGTGACGATTTGGAGATCGACCCCCGGATTGGCAAAGCCCGTGCAGGAACAGGTCACCAGATGGGTGATCCTTCCGGCATCAACACCGGACAGGGCCAGAGCCTCGCGTGCCGCGGCGACGGCGAGCCTTCCTGCTTCTGCCGCATAGCGCTCCATTCGGGCCGAGGTCGTCGGCCCCTCGTCCTCCGGCCCGGTGGCCGGCGGGAAGAATTGCTGCAAGGCGCCGTCGGCGGCGGGCGTCTCGAGGAGCACCGACCCACGCGTGCGGATCCTGGTCTGGTGGTACATGGCCGCCAGGGAGCGTTCCCGGCCCGGCGGCAAGTTCCCGAACGACGCTGCCATGGCGGCGGCATCGTCCTGGGTGATCCGGTGGGGGGGCGAGGCGGTGGCGATGGAGAGGATCGCGAAGCTCATCGTTGACCTCCCCGGCCGCCGGCACCTATGAACAGCGGCACGATCCGCGCGGCGAGGCCCGGCGCGATCCGGGCGGAAGCCACGGCGGCCGTGACGAGCGCCGGGCTTTGCAGCCAAGACGTCACACGCCGGCAGCGCGCATGGGGCGCGACGAAATGGCGATGATGCGCCCCGGCGTACACCTCGCCGACGCGAGCCCCGCCGGCTTCTTGGAGGATCGTATCGGCCGCGATCCGGGCGCTGGACAGGGCCCAGCCGATCCCCTCGCCGGTGAACGGCTCGACATACGCGGCCGCATCGCCAACCCGGAGAATGAGCCCTCCCTCCGCGGACGGCGGGAAGCAGCGCGTGAGCGGGGGCGTGGCGGTATACCGGGCGGCATGGAGGGCGTCGGCGAGGCGCGGGGAAAGCGCATCCGGAGTCGAGCCGAGCACCGCCAGAACCGCGCCAGCCGCACCTCCGCCGCACCGCACCGCCTCACGGTCGATCGCCGCGGCCACGTCGATCCTGCCATCCTCGAGGCGGACAATCCCGCAGTAGCCTTGCCGCCCCACCATCATCCGCAGCTCGCCGGGGGGAAGGCCGACACAGTCAGCGGGAAGCTTCGCTCCAATGCCGATCAGGCAGCGCTTCCCGGCGGCGCCCGGGCCCCGGCGTTGTTGAATCGCATCCACGTTCGTGTCCCCGCGGACTCGATCGACAAGCCCCGTGGCCAGCACGCAGCGATCGGCTCCGATCGTCGCGACGGCTCCATCGGCAACGCTCCTCAGGGTCACGCTCACGGCGGTCCCGTCGCGCGTCGTGACGGAAACGACATCGACTCCAGGAAGCCAATCGACGCCGGCCGCCACGGCCGCCTCGACGATCGCCGTGTCGAGCGTTTCCCGCGACAGCACTCCCCCGCCGCCCACTGCGACCCGGGCTGTCCATCCGCCAGAAGAGAGTGCGAGCGTGGCGAGCGGAATCGGCACGCCAGCAGCGAGAGGCAGGGCGAGCCGGGTGAGCTCTCCGAGCGCGACCGGCGACAGACAACACCCGCACACCTTGCCGCGCGGCATGCCGCCTCGGTCAACGAGCAGGACGCGCAATCCTGCCCGTGCCAGCCGCAGACTCGTGGCCGCGCCGGCCGGCCCGGCGCCGACGACGATGCATGCCCAGGGGCCAAGCGCAGCGCCGAGCGTGGTCGTTCCCGGGACAGTGTCAGGAGACGTGTTCATCAATCCTCCCCCAAGGCACGCCACACGATCACGACGCGCTCAGGCCAGACGCGCCGCACGGTCGCGCCCCGGAGGCCGACCGACTCCAGCAGCGTCCGGTATTCCGCCGGGGTCCGGGCCGCACGGACGGAGCGTGGCCCGTCGACCCTGGCCACCCTTGATCCCGTCAGAAAGAGCGTGGCTACATGCGCGAGGAACAGCCCTGCCGGGCTGCGAATCAGATCGGAGATGACGATCCCGCGGCGGGCGGCCGACGCCATGACACGGAGGAGTTGGCGGGCGTCATCGTCGTCGAGGTGATGAAAGAAGAGCGAACTCACGGCCACGTCACAGGGGGGGCAGCCCTGAGCGGTGACGTCGCGGAGCAGGAACGTCGCCGGGCTGCCGAGGCGGGCGGCGAGATCGCGGGCGCGCTCGATGGCCCGCGGACTGATGTCGATGCCGGTGATCGCCACCGCTTGCCACCGCGCGTCGCTCCCTAGCCGCCGGGCGAGCTCGATCGTCACGTCGCCACCGCCGCTGGCGATATCGATCACCTCGAGCCCCGCTGCACGCTCTTCTTGGCCGTCGGCCAGGGCCACGACGCCCGCGGCGAGTCGTGCGGCTGTCAGGGAGAGGGTGTTGATCCTGCCGAGGGCGACGAGGGCTCGGAGGTGGTCGGCCTCGGCAAGCGCCGGGTCGTCCATCAGTTCGGGCTCACGGACGCGTGGGATCGACCAGAAGGGCACAGTCAAGCTCGGTGGGGAAAGCAACGGCACGGCGGCTGCCGAAGCATCAGGGCACGCGGGCGAGGGGCCCCAGCGGCACTCAAGAGTAACCGGGAACACGGGTCTGATGCGCCCGATATTCGTCACGGAGGGACAGCGCGCTGGCGAACGACGTGGCGAGGGGGCATCGATGGCTGCCCCAGATCGGACTCGCCCCGGCGGGCAAACCGGTCAACGCGCACCGCCGCTCGTGGCGGGCACGGCCTGCTCGGCGGGGAGCCGACCGGCCGGCGGCTGGGCCGTCGGCGCGGTCAGGTCGGCTGCCTGCCCCGCCACGGGGGTGGCGGCGATGCGGATGTCGCCATGAATCACCAGCTCGTCCGTCACGCCGACGACGCCACCGAGTTTCTTGTAGGGCTTGATGCCGAAGTCGGTCTGCTTGATGCGAAACGACCCGATGAGGCGGAGGCTCCGCCCTGCCGCACCGACCTCCGCCGGGATCACCACCTTCCGCGCTACTCCATGGAGCGTGAAGGTGCCGACGAGATCGACGGTCGGCTTCGCGCCGTTGACGGGGCGCCGTGAACGGATCGCCGACTCGATATCGAACGTCGCGGTGGGATGACGGGCCACGTCGAGGACGTCGGGGCCGAGCATGTTCTCGGTCGTCTGCTTCCTCGTGGAGGCATCGGTCTCGCCGGCCAGGCCAACGACCTTGCGGGCCTCAGGGGTGTCGGCGAGCAACGACTGCATGTCGAAAACGAGTTGGCCGGCGTTCTGAGGGGCATCGAGGATCACCCGTCCCGACACGAGCCGTCCGACGATTCCATGGTCGTGGCCGAGGCCGGTCTTGCCAACGAAGACGTAGATCCGGCTGCCGTCGATGTCGACGTCCCCGGGATTGGGAGAGGGTTTGGGAGTGGGAGACGGCGCCTGCACTGCCGGAGTGGCGGGCGGGACCTGGGCGGCGGCGTCGATGGGGAGCGCCGTCGACAGCGCGATGGAGAGGAGCGTGAGGAAGACGAGCACCGAGGGGACGGAGCGGAGAGGGCCGCGCGCCAGGCTCAACACCTCCGAACGAGGGAAACGTCTGCCATTGCCAGGGAGCATCGTCATGGTGCGGACTCCTCGTGTGTGCGTCGAAGAGTACCCCGTTGGCCCTTCCTGTCAGAAGACGAGCTTCCGCTGGCACCTGTTCTGCGGATTCTCCGGTCTGGCGATGACGCTTCCGGTCAACCTGACCGTCAAGGTCGGTTGAATGCCCGCCCAGCCGTCCTATCTTTTCAAAAGATCCCATGCTTTCCCGCCCCGCGACCACGAGAGAAGCCCATGGCTGTCCTCGGCCGACTGAGCATTCAATCGAAGGTCATTCTCCTTCTTCTGGGGGTGAGTCTGGCGTCGATCGGCACCGTCGCCTGGATCGGCTACGACTCCGGCCGGAAATCCCTCGACCAGTCGCTCCGGGAGCGAATGACGGCGATCCGCTCGGCCAAGTCGCTCAACGTCTCGATGATGCTCGATGCCCTTCGCGATCAGGTGATCGCGATGTCGGACAGCCAGACGGTGGCCGGGGCCGCGCGCGAATTCACGGCCGCCTACGGCCAACTCACCGACGCCACACTCGCGTCGGCGGAGGCGGAATCGCTCGCCTCGTTCTACACCGCCGACTATCTGCCGAAGCTCAACGATGGGCGCGGTGGCAAGCCGGTTCTCGAGCAGTATCTCCCTGCCTCGGCGGCGGCGCGCTACCTCCAATACCACTACCTCGCCGCCAACCCGGCCCCGTACGACGGGAAGCATGCCCTCGACGCTGCCCCGGGCGACACCTCCGAATACGGGCGGATCCACGCCCGCTTTCACAAGGAGTTTGCCCGCACCGTCGCGATCTTCGGCTTCGCCGATCTGCTCATCGTCGATCCCGATTCGCTCGACATCGTCTACAGCTACGCGAAGACCGCCGAGTTCGCTACGAACCTCGAGGTCGGCCCCTACGCTACCACGCAATTGGCCACGCTCGTCCGCAGCCTCCAGGGGCACAAGGAGCGCGACGAATTCGTGGTCTCCGACTTCGAGAAGTTTGCCCCCAGCCTCGGCCAACCGATGGCCTTCATCGGCAGCCCGATCTTCGAGGGATCGCAGCTGCTCGGGATCCTCGTCCTCCAGTTTCCGATCGAGACATTCAACAAGGTGCTCACGGCAGACTACACCTGGTCGGATGCCGGGTTCGGACAGACCGGCGAGTGCTATCTCGTCGGCCCCGACCGGACCCTCCGGAGCCGTTCCCGATTCATGGTCGAGGACTCCGAGGGCTTGCTGACCACGCTCGCCGACGAGGGAGTCTCGCGGGACGTGCTCGAGAAGATGCGGGCTCTGGGGACGGCGATGTGCCTCCTTCCAGTCGACAACGCTTGTGTCGAGGAGGCGCTGCGGGGCCGCAGCGGCGTGATGAGGACCAGAGGCTACCGGGGGAAACCGGTGGTGGCCGCCTACGGCCCTGTCGAACTCAAGAGTCTTCGCTGGGCGATCGTGACGTCGGTCGACGAGGCGGAGGCCCATGAGCCGACAGCCCGGTTCGGTCGGACGGTGTTCGGACTGGCCAGCGGCCTCTCGTTGGCATCGACGCTCATCGCCCTCGCGTTTTCAAATCTCCTCACCCGCCCACTCCGGGCCCTCACGGCCGCCGCCGAACGCCTCGGGGCGGGCGACACGGATGTCAGCGTCCCCATCCATTCCGAGGACGAGTTCGGTCACCTCGGCCGCGTCTTCAACGGGATGGCCGCGAGCATCCGCAGGCAGACCGAAAAGCTCGAGACGCAGGTCCGGGAGAACGATGAACTCCTCCACAGCATCCTTCCCGCGTCGGCGGTCGAGTCACGGCGCGACGGCGACGAACGAGCGCAGCGGGAGTTCGCCGATGTGTCGGTCCTCGTCGCCGAGATCGTCGGCATGGAGGGGCTCGGCACGCCAGCCGGCGAATCCCGGGCACTCGCCGTCCTCACCGACCTCGTGGCAGCGATCGACGAGGCTGCCGAGGCCGGAGGGATCGAGAAGGTGAGGACGATCGGCACGACCTATCTGGCCGTCTGCGGGCTCTCCGTCACCCGCCCCGACCATGTGCGGCGGATGCTGGCATTCGCCCGGGAGATCGAGCGGATCGTCGGCATCTTCAACCGCGATCATCACCTCGAACTGGCAGTCTCCATCGGCGTCAGCGCTGGGCCGGTCGTGGGGGGTGTCGTCGGCCGCCGGCGCTTCCTCTACGACCTGTGGGGGGAGACGGTTGCCGTGGCGAAGGCGCTTTCCCATCAGGGGGATGCAGCGATCCGCGTCACTGACCGGGTGCGCGAACGCACCGGGGAGTTGTTCGATTTTCTCGGTCCGTTCTCCGTGGCCATCGACGGCCGGCCGGCCATCGAGACCTGGTCGCTGAAGGGATGAGGGGCGTGCGATGATCGACTGGCTCCGCGCCCTCCCAATCGCGACAGACGTGTCCAACTTCTGGCCGGCCGTCCTCCTCGCCCTCGGCTTCCCGCTGGTGCAACTGGCGCTCACCGAGGCCATCACGGCGAGCGAACGCCGCCAATGGCGGTTCACGCGGACGCTCCGCAGCCTCCGCGGCCTCGTCATTCCCAGCTTGGCGATCCTCTTGTTCGTGCGTTTCGTCCTCGGGTTCCCCAACGAGGGGACGGTCGTCCGCGTCGCCGAGACGGTGTTCTGGATCGCGGCGCTTTCCGCGCTCGTCGGCGCGTTCAACGATGCCTTCTTCGGCCTCGCCGCCACCGATTCCTGGCAGGACCGCGTCCCCACGCTCCTCCGCGACCTGATTCGCATCGCGCTTGTCGCGCTCGGTGGCATCGTCATCTACTCGAAAGTCTGGGGGCAGGAGGTCGGCGGGGCACTCACGGCCCTCGGGGTGGGCTCGGTGGTGATCGGCCTGGCGCTCCAGGAGCCGCTCGGCAACCTCGTGTCAGGGCTGATGCTCCTCTTCGAGCGGCCGTTGAAAGTCGGCGACTGGGTGAAGACCGGGGACACGATGGGGCGCGTCATCGAGATCAACTGGCGGAGCGTCCACATCGAGACGGCCACGCGCGAACTCCACATCGTCCCCAACGTCTCGCTCTACAAAAGCGAGTTCAGCAACCTCTCTCGTCCGACGCTTGTGCGCACCGAGGCGATCGAGATCGGCTTCAGCTACGACGATCCTCCCTATCGGGTGAAGCAAGTCCTCCAGACGATGCTCGCGTCGATCCCCGGGGTGCTCGAGACGCCGGCCCCGGTCGTGCGCGCGCTGGGATACGGCGACTCGATGCTCAACTATCGGCTGATCTTCTCCGTCGCCACCCAGGAGGATCTGGCCGCGATCCGCGACACGATCATCTGCCGCGTCTGGTATGTCGCCAGGCGCGAAGGACTGACGATCCCCTACCCGATCCAGATGGAATACGGCCCGGGGGAAACGCCCGGTCGCCCGGAGCCTTCCCCGGCGGAAGCGCTCGAGCCCCACGCCCGCTTCAAGCCGGCGCTCGCCCACGCCACGGCCCGCCCGCCGGCGGTGCGCGACTATGCCAAGGGGGAGTCGATCCACTCGCCGCGGTCGCGGTTCAGCGGTTTCGCGCTCATTCTCTCGGGCAAGGCGGCCCTGAAGACGAGCGACGACAAGGGCCAGGCGACGCCGATCGGCACGATTGGCCCGGGGGAGTGCTTCGGCGACCAGTTGACTGCCGGGGGCGGACTCGACGACGTGCGGATCGTCGCCGAGGAGGATCTTCGGGCCCTCGTCTTCGATCCCGTGGCGATCGGTGATCTGCTCGACCACTCGCCGAGCCTCGCCGCCGAAATCGGCGACGCGCTCGAGTCGCGCCGCCGCGCAGCGCAGGTCGCTCGGCGGGGAAAGTGACCGCGGTCGCCCGAACGGTCAGGCGGCAGCCCTGACCTGCGCTTCGTGCGCGGCCGTGCTGCGGAGGAGGATGCACCCCTGGAGCACCTCCGGTCGGCCGGGACTGCCGACCGCCGCGGTCGGACAGGCGACGAGCCCCCGGAGCCGCGACCACGATTCGCGGAGCGCGTGGGGGATCGAACAGGCGCTCACGTTCCCGGTTCGTCGTGTCAGGCCGTTGATCAATTCTCCGCCGACGCCTGCCTCTTCGAGCTTCATGCCGGTGAAGCGGACGATCCCGGTGCCGGCCTGATGGGGCACGACGAAATCGACATCGGTGCCGCGGAGGCCGGCTGCGGCGAGGCCGTCGACGACGGCCGCCGACATCGCCCGCGGAGCGAGGTCGGCGATGGTCATACCGTCGAGCGAGTAGACGAGCCGTGTCTCGTCGTGCCCCTTCGCCCCTCCGGCCGCCGGGACGGCGACGTGGGAACGGCGGTGGAAGTCGAACGCCGGGCGATCGACCGGTTGCTTGCCGGCGTGGGCGCCGATGATCTCGAAGTGAACGGGATAACGCCGGCTCGTCATCGGGGCGAGGATCGTGGCCGACGCCATGTCACCAAAAAGTCCACCGGTGGTCGTGCATCCGTAGTCGGTGATCCGACTGATCCTCGTGGCGACGACGACGAGGAGGAAATCGTCGCGCTCGAGGCCCAGAAGCGGCGCCCAGCGACGGGTGACCACCGAGAAGGCCCGACTGTATCCGCAGCAGAACCAATTCAGGCCGAGCGTGCGGCAGCGACGCACCCCGACTTCGCGGGCCAACTGGCGGGCGGCCCGCCCGGGCCTCTCCCGTGTCGCCTCGTGGGGCGTGAGGTGCCGCCTGGACACAGATGGGGGGATGAAGGAGGGGGAGACGAACACGATCCCCCGGCAGTCGGCGAGGTTGCAGCCCGATTCCTGCTGGAGCCGACGGACGGCCTTGAGCCCCATCGTCACCTCGTCGTCGACGGAGATCGACCGGGCCTCGATGCCGGTGTGTTGCGTGAACTTCCTCGGGATCGTGTCGCCAAACCACCCGTTCTCCAACTGCCAGACCGGCTGATCGATGGAGATCGCAGCGATCCCGAGGCGGGATGACGGGGACGTTTCCATGGTCGGTGCGCGTCTCGTGAAGGAGCCGGCGACGCGCTGGCGGGGCGCGGCAGCGGTCGGGCGGGGCGGGATTGTGACGTCCCTCCGCCTCCCGGGCCAGTGGAAAACCGGCTGGAGAAATGATTCTTTCCCCCTTTTCCACTCGATACAGGAACCGAAGCATTGACACTGTCGCACGACACTGTCACATTAAGACCATGCCCCCCACCCCGCCCCTTCTCACGCTTGCGGAACTCGTTGCCACGGTGCCGACGCTCCTCGCGGACGGGTATCAAGGGGTCCGCAGTGGCCGGATTCGCGACCTTCCCGACGAACGTACCGTCCGCTGGTATCAGTCGGTCGGGATCCTCGACCGGCCGTCTGGATTTCGCGGCCGTGCCGCCCTCTACGGCCGCCGTCACCTCGTGCAGATCGCCGTCATCAAGAGACTCCAGGCAGCCGGGTTTTCCCTGGAGTCGATCCAGGGGGGGCTGGCGGGGAAGACCGACGGCGAACTTGCCCGGTCGCTCGATCGGCCGCTGCGGGATGTCGATGCGTTGATCGCGTCTGCCGTCGCGGCCCGCGAGTCAAACGCGCAAGCCGGCTTGGCGGCAGCGCTCGAGCCCTCCCGGCGCGACAGCCCCTTCTGGAAAACGCGGCCGACCGCCACCCCTGTCGAGGCCCCGATCCATGCGCCAATCGCCGCCAGCGCGATCCCCAGCGAGAGCCCGGCTGGACTCCAGTCGGAAAGCGTCGGCAGCGGCGTGGTCGTGCTCTGGAACGGCAAGCCGCTGACCCCGATCGAACAGGCGCGGCTCGCAGAACTCTCCGCGCCACTTGTCGCCTTCTTGTCCTCGACTGCCATCACGCCGGCCGAGCGTGGGGCGGCATCACGAACCCGTCGGCCGCAGAAAGGGCCCAACCCATGATCGACCGAATGACCGACGCGGCTTTCGCAGCCATGCCGGACGGGACCGCGGACAAGGGGTGCGGGGCCCTGGAGACCGAGCGGGGGTGCCTGCCGCTGATGGCGATGGATCTCGACACCGCCATCGATGGCGTCGTGGCGCGCTCGACCGTGTCGCAGACCTTCCGGAACGTGTTCAGCGAACCGCTCGAGGCGACCTACATCTTCCCTCTCCCGCCGCGGGCGGCCGTGATCCGCTTCCGGATGACGGTCGACGGGGCGGTCATCGAGGGGCGGATCGACGAGCGAGGAAGGGCCCGCATGGACTACGACCGAGCCATCGCCGAGGGGCGATCGGCAGCGATCGCCGAGGAAGAGCGCCCCGATGTGTTCACGATCCGCGTCGGGAACATTCCCGCGACGTCGCTGGCCCGCGTCGAGTTCACCCTCGTCGCTCCCCTCGCCATCGACGGCTTGGAGGCCACCTTTCGCTTCCCGCTCGTGGTGGCGGAGCGCTATTGCCCCGGCGCGCCGCTCGACGGCGATCCGGTGGGGGATGGCGTGCTTGCCGACACCGACCTCGTCCCCGATGCTTCGCGGATCTCCCCTCCGGTCTTCCTCCCCGGATTTCCGAATCCGGTCCGGCTCGGCATCCGCGTCTCGATTGGGCGCGACCTCCTCGCGGCCGACATGCCTCGGGTCGCCGCGTCGATCCCGGCCCGGGAGGAGCGCGACGAGAGCCGGCTGCTGGTGATTGCCGACCCCGGACAACGACTCGACCGCGACTTCATTCTCCGTTGGCCCCTGCCGGCAGGCGCGCTCGCCGTCGGCATGTTCACTGTCGAGCCCGACGCGATGCGACCGGTGGGGATGGGGCGTGCTGACAGGAGCGCGGAGGCACCGGGGGAGGGGACGTTCTCGTGCGTCATCCTTCCGCCGGCCGCCACGACCCGGTCGCGCCAGCCGCGCGACGTCGTCTTCGTCCTCGACCGCTCGGCGAGCATGGGAGCCTGGCAGATCGGGGCGGCGCGCCGGGCGCTCGGACGGATGATCGAAACGCTCTCCGAGGAAGACCGCCTCGCCGTGATCGCCTTCGACGACTCCGTCGAACACTTCGGCCCAAAACTCGAACTCGTCGCGGCGACCGACCGGCAACGGTGGGCGATCGTCGAATGGCTGGCGACGATTCAAGCCCGGGGGGGCACCGAGATGGCCGCGGCCCTGGAAGCGGGCCTGAGGCTCCTGGCGTCTCCCGGCAGGAAGCCCGCCTCAGCCCCCTCAGACCGCTCCGCGATGCTCGTCCTCGTCACCGACGGGCAGATCGGCGACGAGGAACGGGTGCTTGAGAAGCTCGAGAAACGGCTCGGCAGGACTATCCTCCATGTCGTGGGCATCGACACCGCGATCAATGAGGGACTGCTCTCGCGCCTGGCCGATGCCAGCGGCGGGAGTGTCGAGATCGTGGAGAGCGAGGCACGGCTCGACGCCGTGATGGACCGGATCCAGGAGCGGCTCGTCCCGCCGCTGGTCACCAACCTCCGGATCGAGGGGCACGGTCTCGAGATCGTCACGGGATCACTCGTCCCTGCCCGGATCCCCGATCTCCATCCCGGCGTGCCACTCGTGCTCCGCGGCCGCTATGCCAAGGGAGGCAGCGGCACGGTGACAGTCCAAGGCCACGAGCGTGGCGGCGCCCCATGGCGACTCGACCTCGTGCCGGCGGAGTCGCAAGCGGCCGGCCTCGGCGTCCTCTGGGCGCGGGGACGACTGCGTCAACTCGAGGACGGCCTCACGCTCTGCTACGGCCCCGCCACGGGGGAACTCGAAAAACGGGTCATCGACCTCTCGACCGCCTTCGGGGTGCTCTGCCGGTTCACGGCGGTGGTGGCGATCGACGACCGACAGCCGAACGAAGCAAGAGCAGGGTTGCTACGGCGGATCGTTCAGCCCGTGACGCGGGGGATTTCCGGATGGACCGCGCGCCACGGCATTCACCCGAAAATGAGCAGGGGGCACTCTTTCCCACTGATGGCCTGCGACGACGCTCCGATCGCAGACGCTTCAATCGCATCCGACTTCGAAGCTCCAAGCCCAAGTGAGGCCTCCTCTCCCAAAACAAGTCAGCTGACAGAAATCCCCCCCGGGCCGCTCGACCTTGCCAGCCAACAGGCGGTGGTCTGCGAGGCCCTGGCGCTCTTCAAGCCGCGATCGGGGAGGATCGCCGATGTCACGGCCGAGTCTCAGGCCGTCCTCTTCATGGAAGTCCGCAAGGTGATCGATCGGCTCCGCGCCGGTGGGGCTCCGGTTGCCGTGGTCGATTCGCTCATTGAAGCCCTGCGGCATGTCCTGATCCATTCAGGCGAGACCGCCGCACTCGTCGGCTTCCTCGACGTCGTGGCGAGCTTTGCCGGCGCGGGTGACCGCTGGTGGCTTGCTCCCCCGCGGAAGCAGGCTTTCTGGCGATCCGCCCTCCCGATCGTCCTCGCCTGCGGTCTCATGCTTCAGGGCAATTCCAACGCCGCCGGGGCCGAGTCGATGCACCAGCCCGATTACGGATTCCCCAGCACCTCGCCGCCATCGCGGGTGAACAGCGCGCGGAGAGTCTGCCGATCGTGCTGCTGCGCGACGGTCCGCACCGAGCCGTCGCCGAACAGCGTCATCCGCACGCCGGGATGGTTCACCAGCGCTTCCCGGAACACGTCGATCGCCTCGTCGATGTCGACCGTCAACTCTTGGGGGCTCGTCCACGGGACGCCGTTGGTTTGCCCCAACTCGACGACGAGGATCGTGTTCGACGTGCCATCGTGGATCGCCGACAGGGGCACGCCGATCATCGCCGTGCCGGGAATCGGCTCGGGGGCATCGAAAAACATGCCCGGCCCGGCGGCCGCCACGAAGGACGTGATTCCTTCCGACGGCGAAATCGGAGAGCTCGGGCAGACGTAGATCTCCGGCATCCGCGGCAGGAGCAAGATGTTGTGCGGGCTGTCCCACGGCTCGTCGAGGTGAAACTCCCGGTAGAGCTGTTCCTGGCCGATGTACGGGAGCAGGGCCACCCGCCAGCTCAACAGCGGCCGGCCGTCGGCATCGACGATCGCCAGCGGCAGAAGACGTTGCTGGTTCGTGCTCGCCGCGGTGTGAAAGGCCAAGCCGATCTCGCTGACATGGTTGGTGCAGGCGGCGCGGCGGGCCGCCTCCCGCGCCGCCTGCACCGCCGGGAGGAGGAGGCCGACGAGCATCGGCGACGTGAAGAACATCATTCCGCTGAGGATGATCCCGGCAAGCGCCCTCGACCGGCCGGTGTATCGCACCGGCGCGCCGGGGCGCTCGCTCGCCTCGATCTGGCGCAGCCCCATCACGCCGCAGATCAGCCCGGGGATCCCGGTCAGGCAGAAGAACGGACAAGACAGCACGCCGAGCACGACGCTCGCCAGAGCCAGCCGACTCGGCTTCTCCTCGACGCTTCCGCTGGCCGCGGGATCGAGGCGCGTTTCACCGGAGCCACGGGGCGCGGGAGGAAGCGGCGGGGGCATGTCGGATGGCATGGGAGCCTCCAGATTTTCGTCGAAACAATGGGACGCCCGTCCCGGCAGCGATTCACCCGGGTTGATCAGGAGCCGCTCAGCAACCATCCGAGGGCGACACCGACATACCGCACCGCCGCCACGGCCGCCCCACCCAGCGCCAATCGCTCGACCGTCCATTCCACCGACCAGCGTCCGGGATCGATCCCCGCAAGCGCGATCGTGAGCAGCCAGGCGACAGCCACCGCCGCCATCGCGGCGACAACCACCCCCGCCCAGTTCACCCGCCAAGCCGCGCCCAGATCGCCATCCATGAGCAGTGCCAGGCTTGTCGTCATCCCGCAGGAGGGGCAGGGGGCGTGAAAGAGCGACTCGAATTGGCAGGGGGGAAGGCCGAGTTGCCGGTGCGTGCCGGAGACCCGCGGCCTTCCATCGGCTTCGTAGGGGGAAAGCCATGCCGCCACAACGAACGTGGAAAGCCCGATCGCCGCCACGACCGCGGCTGCCCATCGCGGGGAGCGGTGACGGGGAAGCGGCGGCGGCGTGGCTGGTGAACTCGGCACCGGGCTCACCTTTCGATCACGAGGGTGCCGGTGACGATGTCGTGGAGGGCCTGCTTCTTCTCGGTGAACAGCGGCAGGAACCAGCCGATGATCGTGCATCCGGAGAGGATCTTGGCGAAATACCGCCCCAAGGAGCGGCCAACGGTGATCCGCCGGCCGTTGAGATCGGTGACCTTGATGCCGACGATCTGCTTGCCCCAGGTGGCCTGCTTCGCCGATGTCTCGAGGCCGACGTAGTAGGTGATTCCGACGATGATCCCGAACAGGTTGCCGATCGCCTCAGCGACTTTCTGTCCCGCATCGGGGCCGAAAATCATGACGCCGGCGATCCCCATAACGAACGCCGGGATGAAGGTGATGAGCATCAGGAAGACGGAATCGAGGATCAACGCCCCGAAGCGGGCGAGAAAGCCGGCATAGACCATCCGCCCGGAGCCCATCTCGCCCGACGAGGCCGTGGTGACATCGATCGTCGGAGATTGGTAGGGATTCCAGTCCGGGCCCCCTGGGCTGCTCTCTGCAGTGCGCGTGGCGGGGAACAGCCCCTGGACGGTGGCGCAATCGGCCCACTCCCCCATCCCTTCCTTCCAGACCAGATCCCCGGGGGAGATCCTTCCGGCCGCGGCCATCTCGCGGAGTTGCTCGGTCGAATATGGGCCGGTCGACTGCCCGCCACGCCCCACATGCCACTGCGATGCCATGCCTGCCCCCTCGTATCCAGTCTGAAACCGAGCCTGGAATCGAGAGCGCCACGGCCCCCTTCCCTAGAGGTGGAGAATCCCCTCTGCACCCCATGGCTGTCAAGGGAATGGCAGCCAAGGGAATCGCGGCATGCGTCGCCATCACTACAGCCGGTTGCGGGCCTTGATTTCGAGATACTCACTGACGAGCTTCGCCGTCAGGTCGCCGGGGAGGCAATCGAGCGTGAGGACGCCGGCCCGCTGCCAATCGGCAAGAACCTGCCTGCGCCAGCAGAGCACGTCGGCAGCGGCGGCGGCGGCATGGGTGCTGGCGGCCTGTTCCGCCGGGCTTCCGTCGGCAGTGTCCCTCCGTTCCCAGGCGTCGATGCGATCGGTGAGCGAACCGTCGCGGAGGCAGACGACCAGCGGCAGGTGTCGCCCGACGGTCGGGAGGACATGCCGGCGGATCCGCTCGGTGTTGCGCTCATCGATGACGTTGGTGAGGAGGACGAGCAACGTCCGCTTGCGGCAGTGGTGCCCGAGATGGATCAGCGCCTCGTCGAAGCGGCTCTCGACAAGCTCGGGATGAACGTCGTGGGTGGCGGCGATCATCCGGCGGAGCTGCCCCTGCCCTCCCCGCGGCGGCATCCACCGGAGGATCCGGTCGGAGAAGCAGAGGATCCCGACCTCGTCGCGGTGTTGAAGAGCGACGTAGGCGAGTGTCAAGCTCGCATCGAGCGCCGCATCGAACATCGACAGGCCGTCGTGGTGATTGACCATCATCCGGCCGCAGTCGAGGGCAAACACCACCCGCTGGCTCTGGTTCATCTGGAAGTCGCGAACGGTGAGCTTCAGCCGCCGCGACGTCGCCCGCCAATCGATCGCCTTGAAGGCATCGCCGTCGGCGTAATCGCGGAGGCGTTCAAACTCGTTTTCCGTCCCCGCCCGCCGCGTCCGCCGCACGCCGAGGAGCGACATCCGGTTTTGCCGGGCGTAGAGCGCGTAGCGGCTGATCTGGCGGAGGGCCGGGTAGACCTCGATCCGATCGGCGACCGGGAGGCGGTGGATCACCGACCACAGCCCGAGGCGGCTCGGCGCGCGGAGGTGGATCGTCTCGAGCGCGAAGCTCCCCCGCTCCCGGGGCATGACGACGTGGCTCGTGCGCCCCCGCGCCGCGCCTGCCAGCCGGAGCCGGGGGGGCAGCTCGAGCGACTCGAGGCCCCCGCCGACGTCATCGCGAACTTCAACCTCATGGGCCCGCCGCGACCGATTCTCGATGACGAGGTCGATCCGGTGGCGGACGCCGCGCGTAGCGATCGGCTGAAACTCCCGCCGCCCCCGGAATCCCGACCGCCGCGGCAGCGTGGTGGCGTCGCCGACGGCGACGACCACGAGAAGGAGGTCGAGCACCGCCACCACGGGCCACGCCTCCGGCACGGCAAACAGGAGCAGCGCCGCCGCAAACGGCAGGATGGCGAGCAGGCAGAGCTTCGGCGTGGGGAAGATCACAGCCTCGGCACCTCGATCGTCCGCATCAGGGCGGCGAGCGCCCCGTCGACGGTCTCCCCCGACACCTCCGCCTCGGGGGAGAGGATGACGCGGTGGCGCAAGCTCGGCGCCACGAGCTCGGTGACATCGTCGGGGACGACGTACGATCGGCCCCCGAAGGCGGCCAGGACACGGGCTCCGGCCACCAGCGCGATCCCGGCCCGGGGGCTCGCCCCCAGGGAGAACGCCGGCCACTGCCTGGTCTTCCGCACGATGGCGCTGGTGTAGCGGATGATCGCGTCGTCGACGCGGACGCGGCGGCAGAGCTCCTGGATCAGGATCACGCGGGCCGGATCGAGGAGCGGCCGGATCGTCGTCTCGAGTTGCCGCTCGAGCGAATCGGGGCGGCAATGGAGGCGGAGGATCGCATCCTCCTCGGCGGCGAGGGGGTAATCGACGACGATCTTGAACAGGAAGCGGTCGAGCTGGGCCTCGGGGAGATGGTAAGTGCCCTCCGATTCGACCGGGTTTTGCGTGGCGAGCACGAGGAACGGCGGCTCGATGCGGTGGGTCGTGCCATCGACGGTGACATGCCCCTCCTGCATGATTTCGAGGAGGGCCGCGTGGGTCTTGGCCGGCGCCCGGTTGATCTCGTCGGCAAGGAGAATGTGCGTGAACACCGGCCCCGGCCGGAACCGAAACTCCTGCGTTCGCGCATCGAACACCGGCTGGCCGGTGACGTCCGACGGCATCAGATCGGCGGTAAACTGGATCCGCCCGAAGGAGCATCCCAGCGCCTCGCCGAGAATCCGCACCAGGAGCGTCTTGCCGAGCCCGGGGACGCTCTCGATGAGGACATGCCCTCCGGCAAACAGGGCCACAAGCGCCTGGCGAACGAGCGCCTCCTGACCGACATAGATCTTTGCCGCCTCGGCCAAGAGCCGGTCGACGGTCTGGCCCACCTGCTCAAACTGCGGGTCGACCTCCGCGGCTGTCGCCACCGGGGGCGTCGGCACACCACCACTGCCAGTCTCGTCCGTCATCGCTTCCTCGCTTCGGGTTGCAGTTCATCCTTCCCCGTCACCATCTGTTCGTGAGTGCCGGGGCCGAAGCCCGGCTTGCCGACCCGCTGCCATTCCGCCAGCAGCACGTCCGAGGCGGCGGGGTTGTTGCTCCTGGCGAGGAGCCGCCCGACCGCGTCGACGTGGTGGCCGAAATCCCTCAGGGCCGCAGCCGAGGGAGTGCGGGGCCGGCCGAAGATCGACGCCCGCGACCAGCAGAACAGCGCCAGGCAGAGGACGAGCTGCGCCACGATCCAGGGATGCGGCGGCACCGAGATCAGGCGCCACAATCCCCCTTCAACCCCGTCGTCCTCCTCGCCCGTCGCCATCTGCGACGAACCAAACACAACGACGCCGGCCCCTGCGGGGATCAGGCCGACAAACGCCTCGGCGATCCGCCGGTTGCCCGGATCGACGAGGCCGGCATTGAGCAGCGGCATGTCCGAGCCCATCACGACGACCGTGTCCCCCTCGACGTCGCGGACCGATCGGACGAGGAACGCCTCGCCGTCGATCTCCCACGCCACTTCGTCAGCGTCCCCCGGCTCCACGCCACGACGCCAAGGCCAAGCTCCGTGGAGCACGACGGGGCTCCCGGTCGAATCCTCGGGATGGATGCTGACGTCGACCTCAGCCTCCCCACGCTCCGCGCCGCGGACCACGAGCCGGGCCTCCGCGAACGGGACGATCGCCATCGTCGCTTCGACGTCGCCATACCAAGCGGCAAGATCGCGGGCAGCGTCACGTCCTTTGTCTCGGGCCCGCTGCCGCTTGGCTTCCGTGAGATCGACAGCGTCGGCGACGAAACGCCAGTAGTCCACCCCCCAGTCGCCGTCGCGACCGACCAAAAACAGCGACTGCGGCCCGGGCTCTTCGAGAAAGGATTCCAGCCGCGCCGCCGCGGCATCGTCGACCGGGCCGTCGCCGTCGACAAACACGATCGCCACATCGCGATCGCGGAAGGCGGCAAGGGAGATCTCCGGCCGCGCCGTGACCGGATGCCCCTGATCACGAAGCATCTGCACGAGCGCCGAGACGCCATTGAGGCTGTCGCCGACGACATCGCCATGGGTCGAGGCCGGCTCCTGGCTGCACCCGGCCGCCGTGATCGAGGCGAGTATGCCCCCGAGGACCATGAGCCAGCCCCCGGCATCACGCCGCCGCCGAGACAGGCCTTTCACTTTTGCCTGCCGTCTCATGGCGTGGCCTCCACGGCAGCCCCGGCCTCGAAGCGGCCGCGCTCGCGCCACACTCCCGCGAACTCTTCGGCCGTCACCGGGAGCCGCCCGAAGCGGGCGCGTTCGGAGAGCCTGGTCGTGGCCGCAAACAGCTCCGCGAGCGCCGGCGTCAGCGCCGCGACTTCGGCTGCATAGCGGCGGTTCGTCTTCCCCTTCGCCAGCTCGATCACGCCGCGGGCATGGAGCTCCACCAACTGCCAGGCGTGGTAGAGGATCGCCGCGCCGGCGTGGTCGCCCGCCGCCAGCCGGGCCGCGATCCGCGGGAGGAGTTGGTCGACATCGCTTCGCGCTTCCTCTGGGAGCGTCTCGATCTGCTCCGCGCCGATCCTCACCCCCTCGGCCCGGCGTTCCTCTTCCGGCGGCGGCGCGGGGGTGATGCCGTGGCGGAGGAGGATCGACACCACCCCGGCGACAGCCAAAAGGAGCAGGAGGATCATCACCCCCTTCGCGAGCCAGCCGATCGACGCGCCGTCAAACAGGGAGAACCGCATTCCATCACCGATCGGTGAAGCGTTGACGACCGGACGGTAACGATCGTGGTCGGCGTCGTACCAGGGGAACCGCTGCCGTACGACCGCCTCCCGCACCGCACTGCCGTCGGCGTCTTCCTCCGCCGCGACCGGGAGATCGGCGCCTGCCGCGTATGGCGATGCTGTAGCCACCGAGGCTACGAGGGCCGAGGCCAACGCGAGGATCAGCGCCACGCCGCGCCAGCGCTCGAGGCCGGCGTAGGTGGCCGGGTTTCGGAGTTTCAATTCGACATCCCACCCCTCGTTGCGGATCCGGGTGTCGAGGTAGGTGACGAAGCGGAAGACCGTGATCAGCGCCGTGACGGACCAGAAGGCGATCTGCCCGTGCCAGGTGAAGACCGCCCGGCCGATCCCCCAATCGGCCTGTGGCGCGTCAAACACATCCGGCAGCGGCCGCCCCGCCCACAGGCTCGACAGCTGGTCGAGCGCCAAGGCGCCCAGGAACCATCCCACCACGAGGATTGTCGTGTCGAGCACCAGGGCAAGCACGACCCGCTCCAGGTTGCCCCTGGCCAGCGCCAGGCTCCGCCGCCACACGCCAGACGTCGGCCCCTGCTCGAGGAGAATGACGGGATCGACGAAAAACAGGGCGACAAGCAGCAACGGGAAGGTGAAGACCAACAGCAGCGACAGCCCGCGGAGGAGTGTTTGGTAGAGCAGCAGCGGAAGCAACGCTGTCAAAAACCCGCCGGCGATGCCGCGCCAGTCAGCGCCCCGGAGCCGCTCCGCAAACATCGCCCGGCCGAGAAACAGCGTCAGCGGCGCCATCGCCCACGGCGTCTCGAGGGCCAGTAAGAACGGCCAGCGGACAACCACGTCTTCCGCGATCACCGGCCCGATGAGCGCGACATTGATCCAGGCGATCGGAGCGGCCCCGAGGAGGACGGCCAGTGCGATCCCAGCGCCGCGACGGACGGAGAACAAGCAGGCGAGATCGAGGCATTCGAGGAGCCCCCGTGGCCGGACAGCGATCCGCAGGTGGTCAGGCGTCATCGGGCGCATCCCTCCCGGCCGGGACCCGCGCCATGAACAGGGGCAGGAGGAGATAGACGACGAGGATGGCGGCCGTCCCCACGGCCACCGCCGCCTTGGTGCGGTAGGGGAGCGTCGAGGGGGAGACGAATCCCTCGATGAACGCGGCGAGGATGAACAGCACCGTCGCCAGTCCGGCCGTGGAGAGCGCCTCCGGAGCCGTCCGCCGCAGCGATTCCAGTCGCGACCAGCCGCGCGTGTCGAGGAGGGCCCACCCGAGACGGAGCCCCGCGGCCGCGGAGAGCACCACGGCTGTCAATTCAAACGGGCCGTGGGCCGTGACAAACTCGACGAAGTTTGCCCGCTGCGGGGAGGTGAACATGTGGCCGAAGATCGCGCCGAGGGTGAGGGCATTCGAGCCGAGGATGAGGAGGCTGCCGACGCCTCCGAGGATCCCGCCGGCAAAGGCGCGGAGGCCGATCCCGGCGTTGTTCATGACGTAGAAGCCGGTCATCGTCGAACGCTGCGCGTCGTCGCCGAAGGAGCTGGGGGGCTTCGAATACATCTCCTCGACCTGCGCGAGCTTCGCGGCCCCGACGAGATCGACCGCGTAGGAGGGGCGGAGGATGGCCGCGGCGCCGGCCCCGAGGAACAATCCCCAAAACACCCCCATCGCGATCCAGAAACAGGGATCGGTGACGATCCGGCGCGGGACAACGAGGACAAGCGACTGGAGCCAGTCGACGAGGCCGAAGGATTCGGTGCGGTAGAGCTGCGAGTGGGCATCGGCCACGAGCTGGTGGAGATAGCCGGTGGTCTCGGCGGGGAATCGCTGCGCCGTGGCGAGGGCCAAGTCGCTACAGGCCGCTCGGTAGCGGCGCGAGAAATCGAGGATCCGGCGCGGGTCACGGCGGTTCATCGAGGGCCGACGCAGCCAGGCGACATCGGCCTCGAGTTCCTTCCACTCCGCGAGATGCGCGGCGACCATCTCCTCGACCGTCATCGGCGTGGCTCCCGGATCGCCTGCTCGTAGACGGCGCAGAGGAGCGCGTCGTCATCGTGCGCCGCCGGCACGCCCCAGGCCGCGGTCAGCCGTCGCCCGGCGATGGCCGCGATTTCCTGGCGCCGCGCCGGGCCGAGGACGCGCCGGCGGCCGACGTAGCTGGCGAGGGCTTCGACGAGCGCCAGCGACGGCGTGAAGCCGATCGGCACGAGATCGGCGACGAGGTTGGGGCCTGAGTCGACGCGGGGTGGGCCGGCAGCCATCGCCGCGCGATCGACGACCACGATCGTGCCGGCGGCAAGGTCGCCGAACCGCTGGAGGCGCGACGTGACGACCATCGACACCAGGCCAGGGAGGAAAGGGGGAGCGAGGTCGATGGCGCGGAGGAAGTTGCGCAGGATCGACTGCGACACGTTGATCGACAGGCCGTCCTGGGAGACAACCCGGATCCCCAACGCCCGCTTGCCGGGGGTCTGGCCATTGGCGAGGACCTCGACAGCCGCGCTGCCGCCCCACCAC
>Ga0164294_10001163_pt1 | contig 24638 bp, 32 predicted proteins | sample GEODES005metaG_FD_111479 | JGI IMG/M metagenome (GOLD analysis project Ga0164294, IMG submission 111479) | Oligotrophic lake water microbial communities from Sparkling Lake, Wisconsin, USA - GEODES005 metaG | ecosystem: Environmental > Aquatic > Freshwater > Lake | place: USA: Sparkling Lake...
CAGGTGCCGGTTTGTCTTAGCGGGAGGATGGTCTGGCCAGCCTTGATTGGTTTGATGGGGAGGGTTGCCCAAGCCCAGTTGTTGATCGCTGGATTGGCCCTAGCTGCCCTTGCTCCCTGGGGCCAGGCAGCATCAGCTGCCACGGTGCTCTCGATCGGCGATGGCGACACGATCAGGGTGCTGGAGCGGGGCCAGACGCTCAAGGTGCGACTGGCCTGCATCGATGCCCCCGAGACAGCCCAAAGTCCCTATGGGCTGGCGAGTCGCAACCAGCTCAAGGCCCTGCTGCCGATTGGCTCCACGGTGAGCCTGCTGGTGCAAGCGGTGGACCGTTACGGCCGCTCGGTTGCAGAGGTGATGGGCAGGGGGCCGATCAACCTGGCGATGGTGCTGAGCGGCCAGGCGTTTGTGTACCGGCAGTACCTAGGCCGTTGCGATCGGCAGGGCTACCTGGCGGCGGAGCGCCAGGCCCAGGCCCAACGCTTGGGAGTGTGGGCAGTCCCTGGGGGGATGACGCGGCCTTGGCAGTTCAGGCACGGGGGTGTGGGGCATCCCAGCGCAGGGGCGGTCCCAGCAGCGGCATCCTCAAGCGCGCCCGCTTCTAGAGCTCAAGCGGTCCTGCCCAACTCGGCCAAGACCACTTGCAAGCAGATCGGCTCCTTTGCCCGGGCCCAGGATTTGCTCAGGCAGGGGCACAGCACCCTGGATTCCAATCGCGATGGGGTGGCTTGTGAGTCGCTGCGCTAGCAGCCCTTTCTTGCCAGGCTTTAGTCACGCCCACCTGGACCCATGGCTGCAGCCTTTCTGATCCTGGTTGTGATGGTGGCGGTGGGGGCTGGCCTGAATCCAAGCCGGGAGCAATTCGCCTGGTTCCTGCGGCTGCGGCGCCCCGCCTGGCTGGGGTTTGAGGGCCTGATCCCGTTGATCTGGTTGGCGATCTACCTCTGCTTTTACGCCTCAGCGCTGTTGGCCTGGATGGGCTCCTGGAGCTGGGGGCTGATGGGGGGCTACCTGGGCCTGTTGCTCCTGGTGCAGAGCTACACCTGGTTGATTTGCCGCACCCGGAGTTTGGCCAGTGGCACCGCCATCGGCTTTGCCGGCTGGCTTTGGGGTGGGGCCCTAACGGTCCTTGTCCTGAGTCACTCGCGGCTGTCGGCATTGTTGCTGCTGCCCTTTCTGATCTGGAGCCCGGTCGGCACCCTGGTGACCTGGCAAATGCAGCGGCTGAACCGCTGAGGAGGTGCGGGAATAGCTATTCCGTTGTGATGTCACGACCTGGATTCAGACCTATTTCGGGGTTGGGGGAAGGCCCGGGAACCAAACTAAGCCCTGCCCTCCAACCGAGTCCGGCCTGATCCCTAGAGCCGGTGCCGTGACGGAGGTGCGCCCAAGATGCGTTCTATCGATTGGGAACTTGATGGTGCTACGCGAGTGCCATCCCGTATCTACAAGCAGCTATCGACTCCTTATTTGACTCACTTTTTAAACCCTCGGGCTGCTTAACCCGAGCCTGAATCACAACTGGGGAGGCAGAGCAGGGAGCGAGACTTGGGATTCCGACAACCGGCCCCCCCTTGCCCCCCCTTGCCCAGTTGCCCTTGCCCCTGCAGATTCGCGCCATGGAGCCGGGCGATTGGCCCGGGGTTTGGGCGCTGCTGGAGCCTGTCTTTCGCGCCGGCGAAACCTTCCCCCACGATCCGGCGATCAGCGAGCCAGAGGCGAGGGCCCTATGGGTGCAACAGAGCCAGGCCGTCATGGTGGCCCTTGCTGGCGATGGGACGGTGGTGGGAAGTTATTACCTGCGGCCCAATTCCCTCTGCCTCGGCGCCCACGTGGCCAATGCTGGATACGTGGTGGCGGAGCAGCAGCGGCGCCGCGGCATTGGCAGTCGCCTTTGTCAGCATTCCCTCCAGGCCGCTCGCCAGCGGGGATTTAGGGCCATGCAGTTCAACCTGGTGGTGAGCACCAACACGGCCGGCATCCACTGCTGGCAGCGCAATGGCTTTGAGATTGTGGGCACCCTGCCCGGCGCCTTTCGCCATAGCCAGTTGGGGTTTGTGGATGCCCATGTGATGGTTCAACGATTGCAAGGGGCAGGGGTTTCATGAATCTGGTGCCGCTGCGCCTTGGGCCTGGCGACGACCTGAGGCTGGCCCTGGAGGCCTGGATGGACCAGCGGCAGCAGCGGGCCGGCTGGCTGATCAGCGGGATCGGCAGCCTGGCGGTGGCTCGCATCCGCCTGGCCGGCCAGGACGGCATCACCACCTTTGCTGGCGACCTTGAACTCCTCAGCCTGGCGGGCTCCCTGGGACCCGATGGAGCCCACCTGCATCTCGCCATTGCCGACGACCAGGGGGTAGTCACGGGCGGCCATCTGGCTGCCGGGTCCCTGGTGCGGACCACGGCCGAGCTGCTACTGGCGGTGTTGCCCGACTGGCAGTTCAACCGTGAGTTCGATCCAGCTACCGGCTACCGGGAACTGCAGATCCGGCCCTTGCCTGGTTGAGATCCCCGCATGGGATCTAGGGATTGGGGTCCGGCCGAATCGGCTCTGTCCCTCGGGGTCAAGGGTTGGCTTTCGGGGATCTAAGCGGCAGCCGCCGCTCCACCTGCAGGAACACCAGCCAGGCCAGGCCAGCGCCGATGCCACCGGTCCAATTGCTGCGCAGAAGTTCCACGATCGAGAGCGTGCTGGCGGCGATGCGCAGGGCCCGCAGGCCAAAACGGCCCAGAGATTGCAGACGGTCGGGCATGGACTCGGGGGACATCGGCAGAGGGGGGAGTGGCTTGGGGGTGTGGCCGGGGATGCCAGCGCTCAGGGTTGGTCTTTGGACTCCTGGGAGCGGCGATTGTTGCGGCAGCGATCCGAGCAGTAGCGAACCTGATCCCAAACCGCTTTCCATTTTTTGCGCCACTGAAAGGGCCGGCCGCAAACGGCACAGACCTTGGTGGGGCGTTCGGCGTGATGGGGCATCGAATCAGCGCTGGAGGTGGGGAATCAGGGATTGAGGCCATGCTCGCGCCAGCCATCCCCCTGGCACCAGCGCCGGCGCCGGTGGGGGTGATCGCTGAGCTCGAGAAGCTCGACTTGCGTCAGGGCAATCCGTAGCAGCTGGAAATGCTCGGGGATGGGCAGATCATCCGTGAGTTCGCTGGGGAACGGCGCCCCGGCCTGGAGGGGGGCGCCTGGCTGGGGCCAGCCCCAGAGGGCCCGGCCGGATGGGGAGAGGGCCTGCCAATGGCGTTGGGTCTCCCTGCCGAACTCTTCGGCTTGCAGGGTCAGGAGCGAACCCCGCAGGCGGAATTGGCAGCGGGCTTTGGGCAGCAGCCAGCCCAGCTCCACCGCCGGTTGCTGGTTCAATTCAGCCACCTTGGCGCTGCGGCCATCGGTGAGCAAGTCCAGCACCGCCGCCCCGGCCCAACCGCGGAACACTAGGGTGCGAATCCGAGGCGTGCCGTCCGTCGCCACGGTGGCCAGCTGCAGCCAGCGGGCCTGGGGCTGGCGTCCCTCCCGTTCCCGGGCGCCCCGCAGCAGGGGTCTCCAGGGGGGAAGGGCTGGCTGGCTCGTCATCGATCACTCCTGGGGGCCGATGGCTGGGAATCGCCTGGGCGTCGCCGCAGGCTAGGGATCCCAGCCTTAGCCGGGGTCGCCATAGCCTGCTGCCAATCAAGCCCTACCCCCTGGTGCCTAGTTTTCGGATCCTGCGGGACGATGGCGCCGGCGATGCCATCACCAGCCAAGCCTTCGCCAGTTATGACGAGGCCCATGCCGTGCTGGAGCGTTACTACGCCGATCTTTGTTGCTCCGATGATCGGCACTTTTACCGCATTGAGGAACGGCCTAGTGACTTAGGGGCTTGATCGATTGCGGGAGCAACTTCTGTCTGTCAAGTTGCACTTCCAGCAACGATGTGTTGGTCAATCAAGCCTCGATTTCCAAGTGAACCTTGGTCGCGATGGGCTGATCGACCCTTAGACAATCTCCAAGGGCCCTGACGGTTACCTAGCGAAGTGTTGACGACTCGATGGACGCCGCTGGTCTCCGCGAGGATTGACCCCTGACAGCGAACTTTCCGCCCTTGCCCCCATGATCGACGGCCCCGATGACGCACCGGCCACGCTTCTGCTCGCCCATGGCGCCGGTGCCCCCATGGACAGCCCCTTCATGGCCGCCATCGCCTCGGGGCTGGGTGCTAAGGGCTGGCGGGTGGTGCGCTTTGAATTTGGCTACATGGCCCGGATGCGTCAAACCGGCCGCCGCCAGGGCCCCGATCGGATGCCGCTGTTGCAGGAGGCCTTCCGGCAGCAGGTGCGGCTGGAGCAGGCGGCCTGGCCGCAGCGGCCCCTCTTTGTCGGCGGCAAGTCGATGGGGGGGCGGGTGGCCAGCCTGCTGGTGGATGGGCTGGCCGCCGCTGCCGGGGTACGCGGCTGCTTCTGCCTGGGCTATCCCTTCCACCCACCGGGCAAGCCCCTAACCCTGCGCAGCGAGCACCTGGCCGAGCTCCAGGCACCGACCCTGATCTTGCAGGGGGAGCGGGACCCCTTTGGCAAGCGGGAGGAGGTGGGCAGCTATGCCCTTTCGCCCCAGGTGCAGGTTGGCTGGATTGCCAGCGGGGACCATAGCTTTAAGCCCACCAAGGCATCTGGGCTCAGCGAGGCGCAGAACTGGGCGACGGCGGTGCGGTTGGTTGATTCTTTCTTAGGGGAAGTCCTTCACGCCTGAGCTTGCGCCAGGCGGCCCGTTGGCTATTGGACTGGGCTTACCTGTGCTAATTTGCCGCCCCTGTTTTTCTTTGAGATGGTTAGATTTGCCTTCGGCCTGGCAGCACTGTTTCGCCTTTGTGCATCATTTTAGCGTCATAATAGCCGTAGTTTCTTTTTGCAAATCCCTTAAATTAGTGCGGTCAAAATGACTTTGAGGATTGGTCATGGCTGGCAAGCTTGGTGCTCCAACTGGCACCGAAAACCCTGGTGAAGGGAATGATGACAGCTCGCCCATTGGCGAGAATTCCCCTTCTGGCGGCCTGGAAAACCCAGACGCAGCCAATTCTGGGCTCGAAGCCCTTGGCACTGAGGCGGAACAACAGGCTGTTTTTGCTGAAGCCGGGGTTTCAGATGATTTGCTCTCCATGCGTGATGCCGTAGAGGCAACGCTGCTGGCTGCCTCCGGGCAGATTGAAACCCTCTCTGACGGAGGTTCCAGTCAGGGCATTATTGGTGTGGGGATTGGTTTGCCTGACCCCGAAAGCATTGCCTTCGGTGTCGGCGGACCGGGAGAGCCAACGTTGACCTTGTTCACTGAAAGTGCCCTTCCACGGGAGACCCTGTTAGGCCAGTTGGCCGAAAGCGCGGGTACGAAGGCTCTTTCAAGCGTGCCTATTCAACAGGTGGTTGTTGGGTCCGTTGATGCCTATTCCCATCGTGCACGCCATCGCCCTGCGCCAGGTGGGGTCTCTGTCGGCCATGTCAGTATCACGGCAGGTACGCTGGGAAGCCGCGCGATTGGGCTCACGGCTCCGTGGAATAATAGGCACCTAATCCTCAGTAACAATCATGTTCTGGCGAACTCCAATGCTGCACGCGTTGGCGATAGTATTCTCCAGCCTGGACCCGCTGACGGGGGGCGTCACCCTGGTGACCAAATCGCGGTGCTAGCTCGCTGGGTTCCGATCAACTTTGGTGGTGCGGCGAATGTCGTCGATGCGGCTTTTGGCTGGGCCTGGCATGAACGGATTCGGGGAGAACAGTATTACCTCTCGGGTGGTCGAGCTGCCTATTATCGAACGGGTACGGCTCCGCTTGCCGCATCCCTTGGTTTAATTGTTGGCAAAAGTGGCCGCACCACCGGACTCACCCAGGGTCGCGTGACGCAAATCGGTGTGTCGGTTAACGTCAATTACGGAGCCGGACGTGTTGCCCTATTTCGCAATCAAATTGCGATCCAGTCGGTGAATGCAAATCCCTTCTCGGCGGGCGGTGATTCCGGCTCGTTGATCTGGCATTGGGCTAATGGGGTCCGCCCGGTTGGGCTTCTGTTTGCGGGAGGCGGAGGGACCACCTTTGCCAACCCAATTGGCTCGGTGCTAGCCGCATTGAATATTCGCCTGCTACCATAAATTTCTACCATAAACTGCTGCCATAAGCTGCTACTATAAAAAAGTAGTCGTCTTCGCTTTCGGCGTTCTGGTTCCTTGTCAATCGTTTAGGCCTCTGTCATCAGTCACTGCCATGGGCAATAGCAACGACAATGGACCGGATTTTTCCAGTTCCGGCCCTGTTGAGTACAGGCCAGTCGAGGCCACCCCCAGCGGGGTGGCTGAACTGGTATTGGCCAGCCAGGAAGCGTACCTACTGGCCATTGTGGGGGTGACCTCCGTCGGTCTTTGCCTCTCCACCCCAGGCCGCCAGGCAATCATGGTTGGGGTGGTCGATGCCGGTGTTGAGTTGCAACTCCCACGCGAGATCAATGGCGTACCAGTGGTAGTGACGGTCACGGGTCCTGTCGATGCCCTGTTAGATCCCTAATTGGCAAGGATTGTCCAGCAGACGATGCTTGGAGTCTGTTAGGGCAAGGAACACCAGCTTGGGCTGCTTTGCGACCAAGTTGGAAGCAGGGTGTTCATTCGTTAAATGATGTTTTGATGGTTCTTTTGCTGAGTGGTGATGCTAGTTTCCATTGGCTTGATGAAGCGCTAGGGTTTTGATCACAGGCATGAGCTCTGCACCCATTGGGTGTAGGCCGCAGAAGCATCCCAGACTGGTATGCAGAAGATGGCTGGGAGTTCATAGGGATGGAGTTCGACCAGTAGCTCCTCCAGTTTCCGGTAGGCCGTGCGAGTTGTTTTAAACAGTACTCTGATTTCTTCCTGACATTCGACCTGCCCTTGCCAGCGATAGGTGCTGCGAATGGGTTCGGTTTGTACGCAGGCCGCTAGGTTGCTTTGGATCGCTGCCGATGCCAGCCGCTGGGCTTGCTGGTCATTGGCAACGGTGGTGTAGACGGCGATTAAATCAGTCATTTGATCAGTCATTCGATCACCTGTTCGATCAGTCATTGGATCATCTTTTTGATCATCATTATGGGAAGCTCGCAAACCATGCTTGGTCGTTAGGCCAGCATTCGCAACGGAATTTGGGGTCTAAGGGTTCATGGGGGCCGTTCCCGTGGATTGCCGTAGACCCTGCCTGGAAAGGTCCGGTGGTGGGTCCCTGGGCGGCTGCTAGAACTTGCCCTAGCCCACCCTGCGCCCATGCAACAGGCCCTGCATCACCTGGAGGTGCGCACCCATGGCCAAGGCTTCACCCGGCTCAATAGCCAGCTCAACCAGTGGATTGCCGTAACGGACATCGACCTGGGCGTGCTGCACCTCAGCTGCCTCCACACCAGTGCCAGCCTGACGATCAACGAGAACGCGGACCCGCGAGTGCTCGACGACCTGGCCGCCTGGATGGATGCGCTGGTTCCCCAGGACGGCTACGGCCCCCCCAATGGCCTTGGCCACCGGGTTCGCTATGCCCATGACGATGAGGGCGATGACGACATGCCCGCCCACATCCGCACGGCCCTGACCAGCCAGACCCTGAGCTTGAGCGTCGAGCAGGGTCGCCTGCTGGTGGGCGTGTGGCAGGGCATCTACCTGTGGGAGCACCGGGCGATTCCCCACCAGCGCCGGATCGCCTGCCACCTGATCGGGGAGGCCAAGGCAGCTGGGCGGTCAGGGACTCGTTGAGCCTCGCTCAGGCGAAACAAACTCCCTAGCCACGCCCCCTCAGGCCCCTGCTCCATCGGGCCCCTGGCTCGCTGGCAGGTGGCCGGTCTTCACCCAGATCGTGCAGCCGGGCTCACTCCAGGGGCGGTGAATGCTGCCGGGCGGATTGCGTAGCCAGCTGCCGGCCGGATAGGTGCCATGGTCGTCTTGAAAGACTCCATCCAGCACCAAAATCTCCTCGCCGCCCGGGTGGCCGTGGGGCTGAAACCTGGTGCCCGGTGCCCAACGCACCAACGCCACGTGTTCGGAGCCGAAGGCATGCAGCGGCATCACCTCTAGCCCGCCCACCAGACCGGGCCGCCAGGCTTCCTTGCTGGTGTCGATCACCAGGCGCTGCTGATCGGCTGGGTGCATCTGCTGCAGCTTGACCAGGATCGTGCAGCCTTCTGCGCTGAAGGGGGCGTGGCTTGTGCCCACCGGATTGCGCAGGTAGCTGCCCGCCGGGTAGTCGCCCTGCTCATCTGAGAAGGTGCCTTCCAGCACCAGGATTTCCTCGCCGCCGCCATGGCTGTGCCGCTCGAAGCGACTCCCCTGGGCGTAGCGCACGATTGAGGTGGCCCTGGCCAGCTCGTCGCCACGGCGATCCAGCAGCCGCCTCTCCACACCCGCCATCGGCGAAGGCGTCCAAGGCAGGGCAGTGGTGTCGAGCGCTACGCGCTGGTTGAGGTCGGCGTGGAGGTCCATGGACCTGATTGTGCCCAAGCCGCCGCACCCTTTTGGCCACGCGCTGGTCTTGCTGCTGCTGGTGGCACCGGCCTTGCCCTTCGTGTCCTGCACTCTGCCCCTCTGGCGGGTGGCCAACGGGCAACTGGGTGAGCGTAACCAGGGCCTGGTCGTCCTTGACGGGGCGCTGAGGATGAACTGGTCCGCAACCTGACCTTGTGAGGATCCGTCGGTATCGACGACGCCCAGCTCCGGCCAGTCGTTATCGAAAAAGTCCCCTTCTGGTCGGCGGGGAATAGATGGTCAGCTGTTTTCTAGGGAGCCCGCAACATCACAGTGGATTCAACGGATTGGAAGCAGGTGTGCCGCAGAAGCCATGAGCCCAGATCCAGGGGCTACGTTACAACGATAAGGAATTGCAAAGCACATGACTGGGTTGGGGCAGGGGGCTGCTGCGTTTGATGACGACCATCGCATTCTCGGGCGCATGGGTGGATCTCGTCGGCATCTAAAATTCGCTTCGGATCTCATCGACCATGGGTTGCTTTACGCTCTGGCGAATGATCGCATCCATGCGCCCAAGCCCCTAGCTCCGCTTGAGAACTGGAAGTACTGGACCGACCCTAAGCCCCTATGGCTGGAAGGATTAATACGGGCCTATCCGCCCAGGTGGAAGCGTAAAGCCTTTTTGGATATGATGTTCAAGCGGGATCACGCCAGTGGCATTGAAGCCCATTATGATGTATCCAACGAGTTCTATGCTTTATTTCTGGATAAGAACTATAGGTTTTATACCTGTGCGGATTTTCATGATGACCAGGAAACGCTGGAACAGGCTCAGGCTCACAAGGCAGGGTTTATGCGTGGGCTCTTGCGGCTCTCTGGTCGTGAAAAAGTTCTAGATCTTGGCTGTGGGTGGGGTTCGATGCTTAGGTTTCTGCGGGAAACAGGGCATAGTGGTGAATTGATTGGCCTTACGTTGTCGCAGGAACAACTGGCCTATGATCGGCTACAACTTGGCTTGAATGTTTCTCTTTCTGATTTCATCACTGAGCCATTTGACGGCGCGCCCTATGATCGTATCTATTCCATCGGCTCCCTAGAGCATGTGCGGCCGGCTGAGCTGGCGGCCCTCTATCAGAAGATTTTCGATGCGCTGGCGCCAGGCGGGCTGGCCGTCCATCAGTTTTTCTCCTATGAATCTGAGCCCTATCCCATCTCTGTTGGCGTTGTCCAGTTATTTTTCCCCGGCAGTATGTTGTCGATGCATCGCAATCATATTCAGGCTGCCGTGGCTGCCGGATTCAGGGTTACCCATGATTCTGTTCACGATTACAAGCCCACAATCAAGGCCTGGTATGAGCGCTTAGCGGCGAACCAGGAGAAAGCCTTGGCGTTGGTCGGTCTTGAGGTTTACAACCGATACATGACGTTCTTCCCGTTTGCCTGGCTGTTCTTTCAGCAGAACGAGGCGGCGCTCCATCGCGTGGTCACAGAAAAGCTGCCGACCTATCCCTAGAGCTAGGGATGCTCAAGGCAGCGAGAGCTTGGCGCTAACCACGAAATAGTAATCGCAAGTTGGCTGCATTTTGTCACGACGTATCCCAATAACGTTTTTTTACATATTCCGAGTGGGCATTCCCCTGGCTCTGCTTGGTCGGCGGCTGGTTGAATTGTGCAGCGCTTACTCGAAACGCTGAAAGCAACCCGTGTTAAATCGGCCTACGCCCGCCAGTCGGGCCGGTTTGCCAACGGGCAGCCCTAGGACTTGAGCCAGGGGCCGGTGGTTCCAGGCGGGACGCGTCCTTAGGCGTGAACTGGGCGGGCATGGGGCCAGGCCCCATAGGGCGATCAGTCGCCGTAGACGACTGCCGGATAGCACTCAAAGCCAAAGCTCCCCAACGGGCCCTCGGGTTCCACCCAATTGCTGGGAGCTAGATCGCGGTAGTCGAGCTTGCCGATCCCCTGGGTGCTGGTGTTAGCTGCGCTGAACCGTCCCGGGGGCCGCGGGATCGTTCGGCGCCGCAGCGGGGGAAGGAGGCTAAAGTGGTCGCATTGGAGAGAAAAACTGTGGCAGATGTAGTCGCAAGTCGCGTGTCCGTTCGGGACCTCAAGACCCATCTCTCCGAGTGGCTGTCCCGCGCCCAAGCCGGTGAAGTGGTCGAAGTGACCTCCCACCGCAAGCCGATCGCCCGCATCACAGCTGTTAGCCAGCCCAACCCTGCCTCCATGGGTCCGCTACAGAAAGCCCTCGATTCCGGGATTATCTCCTGGAGCGGCAAAAAACCATTGCTCCCGCCGCCGGTCCAGTTACGCGGTGCTGGTACACTCACCAGTGACATGGTGATCGCGGATCGGGGTTGAGTTGGTGATCCTGTACTGCGACACCAGCGCCCTGATCAAGCTGCTGATTCGGGAGCCCCAGTCCGATCAGATGCAAGAGGTTTGTTCCCGCGCTGAAGCGATCGCGGTGTGCCGGATCACCTGGGCTGAAGCGATGGCAGGGCTCGCCCGCCGCCAGAGGGAAGACCCTGCCAGCGGCAACGATCTCGAGCAAGCCCGGCAGCACCTGATCGAGGCTTGGCAGTCTTTGACGATCGTTGAAGTCAGCCAGAAGCTTGTCGAGACAGCAGGACGTTTTGCGGATGCCTTTTCTCTGCGGGCCTACACCAGCGTGCAATTGGCTGCTGCCCATGAACTGCAGGCGACAACGGACGTGCCGGTGACTTTCGCCTGTTTCGACCGCCGCCTAAATCAGGCGGCCCAACTGCTCCAGCTGGCGGTTTTGCCTTGATGTCCTTGCCATCGGCATGCCGGCAGATGGACAAGTTCGACTAGGTGTCAGCCAAGGCCTTTGATCGCTGCCCAGTTCCTTCGGGCGACCAGCGTTCTGTTTTGGTTTAGTCGGCGTAGACCACCCCCACCCCCGGCCAGTCCTCAAAGCCAAAGCTCTCCATCGGGCCCTCGGGACCCACCCAATCGCTGGGGGCTGGATCGAGGTTCTCGAGCTTGCCGATCACATGGGAAGTGGGCACGCCCAGGACATCGCCGGTATCGACATCAAGGACTGCCAGCCAAATGGGATGGCCCTGGGCATGGATCATTTGGATCCTGCCGACCAGTTCCGGCCAGTGGCTGCCGGCCCTCACTGCGACCAGCTCGCCCGGGCTGAAGTCCATGGGGGCGAGAGTAGTACAAACGCTCGGCCATGCAAAAGCTGGCCCCAGCCGTTTTGCTCCGCTGCAGAGCTGCTGTCGATCGCTGGCGGCACCACCAGGTGGCTGGAGGGGGTCCAGGTGCGCCGATGACGGCGATCCTTAGCTGCAACACCCCTGGCTAGGGCCTGGCCCCCTGGGGCTTGATGGCCTCGCCTGGGGCGCCCCATGGTCCTGGCATGCAGGGCTGAAAACAACTCGAGAGCAGTGAGGGGGGTGGACCGCCCACCAGAGCCGTTACATGCTGTTACAGTGGCTTTACAAAACGAAACAGTCATGGCCGCTCCTTCTCCTCGCTTCGGTTTTGTCTCCTTCGCTGAAACCTGGAATGGCCGCCTGGCCATGCTCGGTTTTGTCATCGGTCTCGGCACCGAGCTGCTGACCGGCCAAGGCATTTTGGCCCAAATCGGCCTTTCTTGATCGCCCCTAGGGCACCAGCTTTTTCCCAACCCTCCGCGACTGAAGTCTCCCTCTCCATGACCAACCCATCTGCCACCAACCCATTTCTTGAGCACAGCCAAGAACAGCTGATCCTCATGGAGCAGCTCAAGCGCGCCGAGCTCTTCAACGGACGAGCGGCCATGCTCGGCATTGTGATCGGCATGCTGACCGAGGCGATCACAGGCTCCGGCATCGCCCATCAAATTGGCCTTGGTGTCCTGGCCGACGGCTATGTCGCCTGCCGCACCCAATTCCTGCCCTTTTGCTTCTGAGTCCCAGCATCTGCTAGCGATTTGTGCGAACCCCCTGGCCATGGCTGGGGGGTTTTTAATGGTTCTCGCGCTAGGCAAGGGGGCCTGGGCTCGCGAGTCGTTACCAGGCCTGGGGCACCGTGCCAGGGCCTAGGGGCGCGGGCTGGCAACCTTGGTTGAAATCCCTGCCCAAACCATGGTCTTTCGCTGCCTGAGGCGCCCTCTGCTGGCTTGGCTAACGGCCTTGGCCCTGCTGCTCTGCATGCCCACGCCCGCATGGGCGGAGTTTGTGCTGCCTCCGCTTCCCTACGGCGCCGACGCCCTCGAGCCGGCGATCGATGCCACCACGATGGCAATTCACCACGACCGCCACCAAGGCGCCTATGTGGCCAACCTCAACGGCCTCATCACGTCCAACCCGGCGCTCGCCAAGGTCAACTTGGAGGCGCTGCAGGGCCAGATCTCCCGCTACCCCCTGGCCGTGCGCAATAACGCTGGTGGCCATTGGAACCACAGCCAGTTTTGGGCCGTGATGGCACCGGTGGGTCAGGGAGGTGAACCCTCTGCTGCCGTGCTGGCGGCGATCAACGGCGCCTTTGGCTCCCTGGAAAACCTGCAAACGCAGTTCAATCAGGCGGCGGCGGGCCGCTTCGGCTCAGGCTGGGCCTGGCTGATCCGCAAGCCCGACGGCAGCCTCGCCATCACCAGCACGGCGAACCAGGACAACCCCCTCATGGATCTGCCCGGCATTGATGCCGGTTCTCCGCTTTTGGGCCTTGATGTGTGGGAACACGCCTACTACCTCAAGTACCAGAACCGCCGGCCCGACTACATCAAGGCCTGGTGGTCGTTGGTGAACTGGAACGAGGTCAATCGGCGTTATGCAGCCCTGTCGTGAGCGACAAATGCAGGCCAGCGACTGTCTAGATCATTGGGGGTTCGGTTCATTCCTAAATAGGATGCTCTAACAGGGCCCTAAGCCTCATGCTCCTTACCGATCCCATCGGTGGACGGCACTAGCGTTGGATTTAGCAGCACTCCCTGCACCCACAGATCTGCCCGCATCGAAAGACAGACCTATCCAGTCCCCTCAATAAAACACCGACTCACAAATGGAGAGGTCATCGCCCTAAGCAGGCAGCTGTAGCTGAGCTGGAAGCGCTGTTCATCGCCCACCGACCAGGCCGACACCGCCCCGCCCACCACCAGGTGGTCGCTGGAGGCTCCCTCGATGCGGATACCGGGGGAACTCAGGCCGGTTGGATCGGCATCCTGTTCGCCCAGGGCAAGCAGCGCCCTCATGGCCATGGGCATGGCCTGGTCCGGTTGCTGTGGGCGAGCGGCGGCTGGTTCCTTGGCGAAACTGGTGCGGTGACGCGTTCCCCAGGCACGGGTTGGCTTGTTTTTGCACTCGATCACCTCTGCCACCAGGGTGATCGCATCGGTGTGGAGCCCTGGGATTGCCCGACGGGTGAGGGGCTCCCGGCCCAGCAGCAGGGCCTCGCCAAGGCGCAGGTGGTTGATTCGGCCGGGATCAACGCCAGCAGCCAGCCAGGGAAGATTGGCCGAATTGCCTCCAGAGCACCATTCGAGCTTGAGGCCAAAACGCCCTTCTACGGCCTCGATCAGGCGGGATAGCTCAGCCATATTCGTTGGGTCTGGGGCCACGCCGTTTTGACAGCCCAGATTGGTGCCGATCCCAACCAGCAGCAGGCTTGGTAGGGCCAGGGTCAGCAGCACCATCGCCTCGAGGTCGGCCGCGAGCAGGCCCTCGCGCAGATCCCCTAGCTCCACCATCAGCAACACCCCGTGGCGCACCCCCTGGCCCTGGGCTGCTGCCGCCAGGGCCCGCAGCACCACCGCCTCGCTGTTGCAGCTGATCGCCGCATGGGCCACCACCCGATCCACCTGGCTGAGCATGGGGGAGCGGATCAGCAGCAGGGGCACGCCTAGCCCCAAGCGGCCCAGCGATTCGATCGATTCGATGCGCGATTCCCCGATGGACTTCACCCCTGCCGCCACCCAGGTGCGCGCAATTTCCGGCATTCCCAGGGTGGCCTTGCTGACGCCACTCACCTGGATTCCCTGGCGGGCCAACCGATTAACGAGGGTGGTGGCGTTGTGCTGCAGGTGCTCGAGATGGATCTCCAGCCGCGGTGCACTCAAAACTGCCCGTTTGTTGATGCTCCCAACTCGGGAAAGGCCCGCATTACCATGGCCACTAGGGCAGCGGGAGCCCGGCTCACCGCATCGGTGACAGGAATGGCAAGTTCTGCTGCATAGAGGGCAATGGCTGCACTGATCTGGGCGTCATCCATGCCCTCGTGGTTGAGGGTTAGGCCGATCACCCGCGTGGGCGCGAAGGATTCGATCAGGCGAATTTCGCTTGCCGGAGTGGGCATCGGTAGAAACGGAAAGTCGCTGAGCTGCCGCCGGGCCGGCGCGTGCTGTAACACCACCGCCTGGGGCTGGCTACCCCGCAGGATGAAGCTTGATGAGAGGTAGGCCGGATGGCTGAGGGCCCCTTGGCCCTCAATCACGATCACTGCGGGCTGTTCCGCGCAGTAGGCCTCCACCACCGCGGCCTCCACCTCCCCGGAACAAAATTGCGACGGAATCGCATCGAGGGCTATGCCATAGCGCCCACCTTGAATCAGGCCGGTTTGGCCCGTGCTCACCAAAACGGTGGGGATGCCGCTGGCGTTGAGGGCCTGCACCAGCAGCGTTGCCGTGGTGCGCTTGCCGATGGCGCCATCGGTACCCAGCACGGCGATGCGAATGCAGCGAGCTTGAGCGATCGAGCCACTGAACAGGCGCAGATCCTTCAAAGCGCGGGGACGACGCACATCCCGGATGGTTACGCCATGACGGACGGCCGCCAGGGCAAATTCAGGCTCGTCACTGAGGTATTCGCGCATGCCGCTGACAAGATTGAGGCCAGCTGCCATGGCCTGCATCAGAACCCGGCGGTCCTCTTGGGCATAGAGGCCATCGGCGGGCGCCATGCCATAGATCAAGGTGGTCGGGCGATCACCGGGTAAGGCCAGGGCTTGGCCTAGATCAGCCACGATGGCAATGCCATTGCTGCTGCCATCCAAGAGCAGACCCGCATCGATTCCGGCCGATTGGCTATCAATAATCGCCCTGATCTCGAAGGCTTCACAGAAGCGCACGAGGCCATGGGCGGTTTTGCCATCGAGCCCGGCGAAGTGTCCCTCGCAGTAGACGATGGCAGCCGTTTTCACCGCAGCTTGATGCGGTGAAAACGGCATGGTCAGGTCATGGACCTGTTGTAAAAATGTCAAATAAGCCAGAACCCATCACTATCCCAGACAACAAAGCCATCCGGATGAAGATTTCAGGGCACAGAAGTGGCCGCTGGATGGGGTGGATTGTTTAATACTAGGGGGATCCGGCTCAATCCTGTGATCCGGGCCTGCAGGCCATCTGGGTTGAATCAGGCCCTACGCCCATCCATCCTCCGCAACTGCCAAGCCTTGCTCTTGGGCCAGTGCCGCCAGACGCCTGTCCTGGCTCCACAGGTCACAGCGGCTGAGCTTGGCGGCTGCGAGCAGGTGGTCCGTCGAGCTTCACGCTATGGCGCATGCACCAGGGCGCAGCTCCCATCCTGCTGGTCATCATTTGATGATGGTTTGGATGCTCACCTGGCAAAGGGGTTGCCATGGCTGGGATCGGATCACTCCCCTTGCTGCCACTTGTTTCTCCTGGTTCGACGAGCTAGGGCCAGCAAGGCGGCTGGGCCATGGGGGCCAGCAGGGTCGCAACGAACTTGGCTGGCAGGAGAGCAGGCTTGGCATCGAGCTGGGTCAAGATTGCTCCTGTGCCCCTTTTGATTGCGTCGATGCGTTGTCCTGCTTCGCTGCTTGCCCTTGTTGCAGCCCTCGGTGCCTGTTTGGGCGCGGCCCCTGCGGCGCTGGCAGCCCCGGATCCAAGTGGCCAAGGGGGCACCAAGGCGATGTTTGCCACGAAGGCTGAGGCGGAAGCCGCTGCCAAGCAGTTCCACTGCCAGGGCGCCCATAAAATGGGAACGATGTGGATGCCTTGCGCTAGCCACGCCGATACCACTGGCTCCCACAGTGGCCCTAGGGCGCACTGATGGAAGGATCTGGCTGTGGCTCAAAGCCCAAGCTGATTTCGATCGGCATCGCCCCCCTGGGGATCATCTCGATCGGCATCGTGCCGATGGGTGTGGTGAGCATCGGTGTGGTGCCGATGGGCGTGATCAGCATTGGTGCTGTCGCCATGGGACTGATCAATGCGTCTGTGGTGGGGATGGGCGTGTTGATCGCCGGCGTCAATGTGATGGGTGTCTGGTGGGTCGGCTTGGAGGGCATGGGCCCCTACCGCCTGGGCGGCGCCGTGGGCCGCGTCCATCACCATCAGGCCCATCAAGGGGGCAGGCCCAATCTTTACGCCTACCCGAGCAAACAGGTGGCGCTTGAAAAAGCCAAGGAGCTGGGGTGCAGTGGCGTCCATGCCATGGGCTCGCTATGGATGCCCTGCCAAGACCATCCAGGGCCCTAACCCCCTGAGCGCAAAGCGTTCCTGTCTGCAGCGCTCCGGTTGTGATGGCGAGCAGTAACCGCTTTGAGTCCGTGGTCTTTCGGTTGGGATCAGCCCTAAGGCCGCCAACCCCAGTGGCTTGGCACCGATCAACCCACCGCTTGCCACCGCCATGATGGCGTTGTGCCCCCCCTACCTTGTTAATCCGCCGCCTTTTGACCCGGCGGGGAGAAACAGCTATGGATGGCTCATGTTAGTAGGGTGCATAGTTCAATGAAGTCTTGCTAATTGATGGGTCGCTTGACCCTGTCGCCCGTTTTCCCCTTGCTGGCGCCTTAGGCAGTGCTCGAGGATGGCGCGAGCCACATTGAGACCAGTTGCTGCTTCAAAGCCGCAAAAGCCTGGGGCGCTGTTGACCTCACAAACGCTGTAGCCATCACCATCAAACAGCAGATCAACCCCGGCGATTTCGAGCTGCACGGCGGCAGCGCTGGCTAGGGCCAGCTTTTCGATTGCAGGGTTGATGGCAAAGGCCTCGCCATCACCGCCGCGGCTAATGTTCGCCTTGAAGCTACCGTCGGTGCTGCGGCGCAGCATGGCGCCGAGCACCCGTCCTCCGATCACAAAAACCCTCAAATCCTCACCAGGACGGCTGCCGATGTATTGCTGCAGGATCAGGCTCTGGGAACGATCCAGGGCGGAGACAAGCTCCATTAGGTCCTGAAAGCTGCTGGGATTGTGGATGAGCACAATGCCATTGCCGTAGGAGCCCACCACCAGCTTGACGACACAGGGGAAGCCAATTTGGGCGGCAACCAGTTCCAGGTTCACTGGAAAACGGACCAGCATGGTGCGTGGAATCGGCAGATTGCGCTGGGCGAGCAGCTGGTGGGCGTAGAGCTTGTCCTTCACCGCCTCAATGGCGTCGCTCGGGTTGATCACCGTCACGTCAAGGTGTTCGAGTTGCCGCAGGATCGCCAGGGAGAAGTAGTCGGTACCACTGCCCGTGCGGGGCAGGAGCACATCGGGCAGATCAACTTCTTGGCCACAGCGGCGGATGGAGCGGCGGCCCCCACGGCTGACAATTAAATCGATTTCTTCGGGTGCCACGGCCTCCAGGCCAACCCCCATGGGTCGTGCCTCCTCGCGTAGCCGCGTCAGCTCATAGGGCTCTACGAGCCCAGAGGGCCGCGTCTGCAGGATCCAGAGGTTCATGCCAGCCTCGGCCACAACCCCACTGTTCTCGCGGGTGGGGGGCCGCGGTTCCAAGGCTGGGCGGCACAGGCCAACGCTTCAGGGGCAACAGGCCAAACAGCAGAAGCCCTGCTAAAGCTGGCGCAACCTTGATCTGATCTGAAGGGCCTGGTTCACTGGTGCCCTTCGATTGGAACGATGACTGCAATCTGGTTGCGGTCGTGATCTGAAGCCTCGCCTTGGACATCCCTCCCGCCATTGCCTTGCCCTGCCCGCTCTCGGCCGGCTGGGAGGTGGTCGAGCAACGGCTGATCGAACCCAGCCAGGGGGGCGGCTTCTCGGCTGGGGCCTACCGCCCCGAGGTTGATGAGTTGTGGCTGCTCAGTGATTCGCCCCGCGGCCGCATCAGCCGTTGGCGGGGCCTGCGTGAGCGGGGGCTCAAGGGGTTGGAGCCGCTGCCGCCCCTTCGCTTGGACCAACCCCAACCGATGGATGGCGAGGGCCTCGTGGTGGATGGGGGAACCCTCTGGCTGGCTAACGAGGGGCGCCTGCAGCCGGCAAGGGCCGCAGGCCTACTGCGCTACGACCTCGGCACGGGACAGCTCCAGCAGAGCAAGGCCCTGCCGCCGGCCTGGCAGCTGCAGGCCAACCAGGGCCTAGCAAGTAACGGCGGGCCTGAATCGCTGACGCGCCTACGGACGAGGGGAGCCCTGCTGATGGCGGCGGAAATGCCCCTGCTGCAGGATCCCTCTGGCCAGGTTAGGCTACTGCGCTGGCAGCCCGATGACACCGGCACGCTGCAGCCGGTTGAGCTCAGGCCCCTCGCCCTGCCGCCGGGTGGCTGGGGGCTGACGGACCTGTTGGCCACCGATCAGGGGTTGTTGGGGCTGTGGCGCCACTTCAAAGCGCCGGACCATTGGCAAGCCAGGCTGGTGCTGTACCCCGCCACCGCCATGGCTGCCAAGCCCGAAACAAGGAAAGCGGGCCAACCCGTAACGCCCCTGATCAGCTGGAATCTGTTGCAGCTGGGCCTAGCCCCTGACAACTGGGAAGTGCTGCTGGCAGCCCCACCCCTTGGCGATGGCCGCTCCAGCCTGCTGCTGGCGAGCGACGATAACTTCAATCCAATGCAACGCTCCCACCTCGCCAGGCTGGTGCCACGCCAGCTGCCGGGCTGCCCAGCGCCACCCCATCGATGAACCATTCCGCGCTCAATCGCCGCCAGTTGCTGCAGTTGCTTGGCATCGGAGCCGGCAGCAGCGCCGCAGCGCTGGTCTCTCCCCTGCTGGAAGCCCACAGCAGCACGGCAGGGAAGGCGAACCTGCCCTTTCAGCCGGTGCGGGCCCCCTTGCCCCTACCGAACGATGGACTGGCTGCGGCTGAGCAGCGGCGGATGTACCGGACGTTCAGTGTCGAAGACAAAGTGCTGGTTCCCGAGGGGTATCGAGCCGAGGTCATCGCTGTCTGGGGGGATCGTCTCGCCGCGGGTCGCTTCGGGTTCAACAACGACTACCTGGCGTTCCAGGCCTTGCCTGGTGGGAAGGCCCTGTTGAGTGTCAACTTCGAATACATCAGCCCGCAGATCTGGGCGGCGGGCTACGGCGAAGCGGTGGGCAGCCCCCTGCCCCTGGACCACCTCAAGCAGGCCCTAGCCAGCCGCGGCGGCAGCGTCGATGTGGCCAGCCTGGCAATCGATGACCCGTTGCGCCCCCTGATTAAGGCCGTGGCCGATGCCGCCATGGCCGATCTGGGCATCGGCGTGCTCGAGCTCGAACAGGGGAACACCGGATGGCGCCGGATCAGTGGCAGTCCCTACGAGCGGCGGATCGATGGCCTCTCTGGGCTCAGCCAGCCGGAGCTGGCCCTGCGCTGCAGTGGCCCGGCGGCGGCGGTGTTTCGTCACAGCGAGTCGCTGGGCTACCGCGACGGTCTGGGGGAGCGGATCATCGGTACCTTTGCCAACTGCGCCGGTGGTAACACCCCCTGGGGCACGGTGCTCAGCGCCGAAGAAAACTTTCAGTCCCAGGTGAGCGAACCAGTCCATGCCGATGGATCGGCGGCCCCACCAGCGGCGCGGCCGTTCCGCTGGGATGGATCACGCCTGGACGGGCTTGGGAATCCCTACGGCCTAGCCGGCAATAAGTACGGCTGGATGGTGGAATTCGACCCGCGCGAACCGAACACCGCTGCGGTGAAGCACAGCCTGCTGGGTCGCTTTCGCCACGAGGCCGTCGCCGTGGTGGCGCGTCCCGGCGAGCCGTTGGTGGTGTATTCCGGTTGCGATCGCCATGGCGGGCATGTGTACCGCTTTGTCAGCGAAGGGCTCGTGGGCGACCCGGGCGATCGAACCAATTCACGGCTGTTTGCCGAGGGGCGCCTTGAAGTAGCCCGCTTTAACGCTGATGGCAGCGGCACCTGGATCCCCCTGGAGGCCGACACGGCGGTACAGCCTCAACAACCCAGCCATTACGCACGCTTTGGCTTGCAGCAACCAACCCTGCTGCCCCACAGCGACCGCAATCGCAGCGGCAGCGAAGCGCTCAACAGCGATGTTGAAGTGCAGTCCTACTGCAGTCGCTACAGGATCCTGGGGGATCTCTACCCCTTAGGTGGCGATGACGGGGACGCGCCGCTGCGGCAGCAGGGGGCGATCCTGATTGATGCCCACCTGGCCGCCAACGCTGCCGGGGCCACCGCCTGCCCCCGTCCAGAGGACACCGACATCGATCCGACCAATGGCGACCTGTTGATCGCCTTCACGGCGGCCGGCCGGGATGACGGAGGTTGCAGTGATCCGGCGATTTTCCGCGGTCCCAAGGGCGAATCGCTTTGGCCCCACGGCTGGGTCATGCGCCTGAGCGATGGCGGACCCGGCCGGAAATCTGGCTTCCGCTGGCGGATGGTGGCCTTGGGCGGCTTGCCTTGGGAGGGTGGGCTCGGCTTCAGCCATCCCGACAACCTGGCCTTCGACCCATCCGGCAATCTTTGGCTGGTGAGCGACCACCCGGGGGGGGATGGCCTCGATGTGTTCGGCAACAACAGCTGCTGGTTCCTGCCAAGAACCGGGCGACTGGCAGGCCAGGCCCTCTGCTTTGCGATCGGTCCGGTGGAGAGTGAACTGTGTGGTCCCTGCTTCGATCGTGAGTTCCGTACCCTGTTCCTGGCAGTGCAGCACCCCGGCGAGGGCCATGGGGTGCGTCAAGGGAACAAAGTGGAGGGCCAGTCCCACGGCCTGGTGGACCGCAGCGGTCAGCGATTTGAGCAGCTGCGCTGGGTGCCGCTCGGCTCCAACTGGCCCTCTGGCGTGCCCGGCAGACCGCCCAGGCCCGGGGTTGTAGCGATCCGGCGCCTCGATGGTGGCCCCCTGGTGAGCGGCTAGGGGCTGCCAACAGGGCTCACGACCGTCTTCAGCTGGCAGCGGTTGTTGCGGGCCTAATGAATCACTTTTAGACTTCTAATCTGCCCACGCCGAATTGCTGCTGCCAGGCGATTAAGCGCTTGGCGATCTGAAATACAAATGCAACCGACGCCCGGAAAGCAATGGTGAATACCGAGGCCCGAACGGGTGGTGGCAAATTGGGGCTGTAAATCAATCCAGAGGTCCTGGCCTAGGGGCTCTGGCGAACCGAGGCGATAGCTGCCTGGTGGTAAGGGGGAGCCATTCCCTGGAGACCAACGCCGGTTCAGCCGTTGGCGATTGCTGGCCCCAGATGCTGCTTGCCAACTGGCAACCAGCTTGTTGCCATCCGTGAGCTTCAGCAACCAGATCGGATCGCCATTGGGATAGGTGCTTTGGGTACGCTCCAGGGTGAGCATTGCTGCGGCATGAGCACCGATGGGCAGCGTGGCGATGCAGAGCGCCAGTGCAAATCCGATTGGCTTGGGCCACCTCTGGTAAGCCAACGGCATCGACCTTCTGAACCAAGGTTTGATCAATTTACAGGGCTGATCAGTTAACAGGGCTGATCAGTTGGGTTCGCCCACGCACCAAAGCCATTGGGCCGAAGGGGCCCCGTCACCCGGCCATTAGGGGCTGATCTGGGGTAGGACAAGGCCGGAGAGCTCACTAAGCCCAAAAAGCCCGCGATGGATGCCATGCAGGGCCAGGCTGCCAGTACGACCCCAGGGGCCAACGAGAGGCCGATGCCGCCTCGGGCGATTCACACCACCAGGGAATTCAGCGGCTAAAGATCCAGGCCCAGCCTGAGCTGGGCCCTTCCGCCAGCCAGCGGGGATTGGTGTTGGTATAGGAGTAGTGCTGGTTGCGGCCAGCCCCCTGGCCCTGGTGGGCCCAGCCACCATTGGTGAGATCGAGCTCGCCGTAGGGGTCATGGACGAGCCAGCCCGTGGCGTCGTAGCCGCGAATGGCGATGTAATGGCCGCCGCCATTGGGGGCCGTGACTGGGCCGTGGTGGAGGATTCCAAAGGCAAGGCCAAAGCCCCTATCCAGTTCCGCCTTGGCCCGTTCCATGCTGCAGGAGCTGATGAACCGGCCGGGCGCCTTGAGCTCCCTAAGGGCAGCGACGTGGGCTGCCTGCTGGGTGGTGTCGCCATGGCGCTGGACGACCTTGAGGTAATCGAGGTCGTCCTTGATGCCAGCAATCCCCAGGAAGGCGAGGTTCATGGCAACCGAGGAGGACTGGCAGTGGCGCCAGCCAGCGGGGCCATCGTTGGTTTGGTCGAAGAAGGGCAAGGCCAGGGAGACGGCCCCAGCTCCGGGCTGAAGGGGGAGTGGTTTGGGCTGTACCGGCGTCGGCGGCTTGCTGAACTCCCTTGCCCAGGGGGCCTGCCCATCAAGGATCTGCTGGCCTCCCTCTAGGGATGCGATGGCTGCATGCAGGTGCTTGATCGCTGCAATCTGATGGGGTTGCGCCCGGTAGTTCTGCCAGCGATCGATAAAGCGCTCAACGCCCATGGGCTCGGCCATGGCGATCGCCGGCGGAGAGCCTAATTATCACCTGTGTTTAAAGGCATAGGACCTGCCGTCATGCGGCTTTTTGGCATCGTTGCTGCATGCTGGCAAGGCGTAGTCCGGTGGCCCGGCAGGCGACGGAGGAGCAGCCCAGAGAGGCGCCCCATGGCGATTGCGAACTGCGATGCCGGGTCCAGGCGCCACCCCAGACAAGACCTAGGGGCCATCACCTCGCAAAAGGTGGTGGCCCAAGGCGATCAAGTCACGAGGCTCATTAAGCAGTTTAGGGTCAACGGCGCTGTCAATTCAAGCCCAGATGACATCGGCTGCTGAGGGGCTGCTATTGGTAAAGATCGCAAGCAATTCATCCTGATTTATGCCCGTAAGATTTAGCTTGCCGTCTGAGGTGGTCTGGCTTTTCTGGACAGCCCCCATCGTTAACCTCTGAGGCGGGGCACCGCCCCTGAATGGGGGCTCCCACCGATGAGCAAACGCCGCACCCACAGTCCCGAGTTCAAGGCCAGGGTCGCCATGGAGGCGATCAGTGGCCGCAAGACGATCCAGGAGATCGCCGCCGACCACGCCATCCACCCGATCCAGGTGAGCCAGTGGAAGCGGCAGCTGCTCGATGGAGCCAGCGAGCTGTTTACCAGGGGCAGGCAGACCAAGGGCAAGGAGGACGGGCTGGCCAAGGAAGCAGAGCTGTTCCAGCAGATCGGCCGGCTGCAGATGGAGCTGGAGTGGCTCAAAAAAAAGTCTCAGCTGCTCTGATGCCCGTGAACTGCGCAAGCTGGTCGATCACGACCATCCCGAGCTCAGCGTCAGCCGCCAATGCTTGCTGCTGGGCCTGCCTCGATCCACGCTGTACTACCGGCCCACACCGGTCCGGGAATCGACGCTGCGGATCATGGCAAGGATCGATGCTCTCTATCTGGAGGATCCCTGCAGCGGTAGCCGCAGGATGGTGGCCTATCTGGCCAGAGATGAGATCCCGATCAGCCGTGATCGGGTGCGAAACCTCATGCGCCGCATGGGGTTACGGGCGATCTACCAGAAACCCCGCACCACAGTGCCCGGGGATCCGTCCGAGCGTTTTCCCTGCCTGGTGGATCTCAGCATGGTCACGGCAGTGGATCAGGTATGGGCCACTGATATCACCTACATCCCGCTGCAGAAAGGCTTTCTCTACTTGGTGGCGATCGTGGATCTCTTTTCCAGAAATGTGCTCAGCTGGAAGCTGTCCAACAGCCTTGACACGGAGTTCTGTCTGGAGGCTCTGCAGATGGCGCTGGAAGGGGGCCGCAAGCCAGAGATCTTCCACTCCGACCAGGGTTGCCAGTTTACATCCGCTATCTTTGTTTCCAGACTGCATGACGAGAAGATCAGTATCAGTTGGTCAGGACGAAAGCGTTGCTACGACAACATCCTCGTCGAACGCCTTTGGAGGACAGTCAAGTACGAGGAGGTGTACCTGCGTGCCTACAGCGATGGCTGGGAAGCCGAGATCAGCCTGGCACGATTCCTATGGAGGTACTGCCATGTAAGACCCCACAGCTCCCTTGGAGGCAGAACTCCCCATGAGGTCTATAGTGAGACTGAACCCTGTTCCTCCCGCCCGAGGTTAACGATGTCAGGGGCCAGAACTGTCCAGTAAAAGGCACCCACCTCA
>Ga0164294_10001164_pt1 | contig 24633 bp, 31 predicted proteins | sample GEODES005metaG_FD_111479 | JGI IMG/M metagenome (GOLD analysis project Ga0164294, IMG submission 111479) | Oligotrophic lake water microbial communities from Sparkling Lake, Wisconsin, USA - GEODES005 metaG | ecosystem: Environmental > Aquatic > Freshwater > Lake | place: USA: Sparkling Lake...
AGAAGTCTTCAATGGCTAAGGCAGCTGCCAAAGCCGGCGCACGTTAATCCTTTTACTACTTTAAAGCGAGGCTAGGTTCATGCCTGCAATTTCACTTGCTAAGGCGCCACAACCAGCATCAACTAATCCGGCGCAGATTCGTAACTTCTGCATCATTGCCCATATCGATCACGGCAAATCAACCTTGGCAGATCGCATGCTGGGTATCACCGAAGTTGTAGAGGCTCGCAATATGCGCGCACAGTATCTAGATCGCATGGATATTGAACGCGAACGCGGAATCACCATCAAATCCCAAGCGGTTCGTTTGCCATGGCGCTCATCCTTAGATGGTGGCGAGTACATCCTCAACATGATCGACACACCAGGTCACGTTGACTTTACTTATGAGGTTTCGCGCTCGCTAGCAGCATGTGAAGGTGCGGTATTGCTTGTTGACTGCGCACAAGGAATTGAAGCACAAACCCTTGCAAACCTTTATCTTGCAATGGAAAACAATTTAACGATTATTCCTGTTTTAAACAAAATTGATTTGCCTAACGCACAACCTGAAAAGTTTGCAGCAGAGCTTGCACGTCTGATTGGCTGCCAACCAGAAGATTGCTTGCGCGTTTCAGGAAAAACTGGTGATGGTGTTGCAGACCTACTGGATCAAATCGTGGCTCAGATCCCAGCACCTGTTGGAGATCCCACTGCACCTGCCCGCGCACTGATCTTTGACTCTGTGTATGACGCATACAGAGGTGTTGTTACCTATGTTCGTGTTGTTGATGGACATCTCTCACCACGCGAGCAGATTCAAATGTTTTCTACTGGCGTGCGCCATGAAGCGTTAGAGGTTGGCGTGATCTCACCAGAACCAGTTGCAGGTAAGGGTCTTGGTGTTGGCGAGGTAGGGTATTTAATTACAGGTGTTAAAGATGTTCGACAGTCTCGCGTGGGCGACACAATTACTACCTATAACAACCCAACAAAGACCGCACTTGCTGGATATAAAGACCCGAAGCCCATGGTTTTTTCAGGCCTGTTCCCATTAGATGGGGCGGACTTTCCGATTCTTCGAGAAGCACTCGATAAGTTACAGCTAAATGATGCTGCCCTTGTCTATGAGCCAGAGAGCTCTGCCGCCCTTGGCTTTGGTTTTCGGTGTGGCTTCCTAGGGTTGCTACACATGGAGATCGTGCGCGAAAGACTAGAGCGCGAACACAAACTTAACCTTATTTCCACAGCACCCAACGTTGTCTATAACGTAACAATGGATGATGGAAAATCAGTACGTGTTACAAACCCATCAGAGTTTCCTGACGGCAAAGTAGCAGCAGTGTTTGAACCTATTGTGAAATCAACAATCCTTGCACCCTCTGATTACATCGGAACCATCATGGAGCTATGTCAAGATCGCCGCGGCGTCCTACTAGGCATGGATTACATCTCTGAAGATCGTGTTGAAATCAGATATGACTTGCCACTAGCTGAAATTGTTTTTGATTTCTTTGATCAATTAAAGAGCCGCACCAAAGGTTATGCATCCTTAGATTATGAAGAAAAGGGTGAGGCTGAAGGCAACCTGGTCAAGGTCGATATCTTGTTGCAGGGTGAGGCCGTTGATGCATTTAGCGCAATTGTTCACCGCGATAAGGCGTATGCATATGGCGTGATGATGACCGGCAAACTGCGCGAACTCATTCCTCGCCAACAGTTTGAAGTTCCGATTCAGGCAGCAATTGGTGCACGCATCATTGCCCGCGAAAGTATTCGTGCGATCCGCAAGGATGTTTTGGCTAAGTGTTACGGCGGAGATATTTCACGTAAGCGTAAGCTGTTGGAGAAGCAAAAAGAGGGTAAGAAGCGGATGAAGATGGTGGGACGTGTTGAAGTTCCACAAGAAGCCTTCGTTGCAGCTTTGGCTACAGATGCCGATATCGAACAGATTAAGGCTGCGCGTAAAGCAGGGCAATGACGCTCTCTTTCTACGTTCATATCCCGTACTGCATTAAGCGGTGCGGCTACTGTGACTTCAACACCTACACACCAAATGAATTGCAGGATGGTGCAACCCTTGAAATCGTTAGTAATGATTACATCGATGCGGTGCTGCGCGAATTAGAGGCAGCCCCAAGAGATGTTGTCCCAACTATCTTCTTTGGTGGAGGAACACCATCACTACTGCCAGCAGATGATTTGGGCCGTGTAATTGCGGCAATAAGGGCACGCAATGGGTTAGCCGCAGAGTGTGAAATCACTTTAGAGGCAAATCCAGATTCAGTCACTCAAGAGAAGTTAGAGCGATACCTTGAAGTGGGTTTCAACCGGATCTCATTTGGTATGCAATCTGCAAAGCCACATGTTTTGGCTGCCCTTGATCGAACACACAACCCTGCCAATGTTGAAAGAGCGATCACTATGGCGCGCAGCGCAGACTTTGCATCAATTAGCGTTGATTTAATCTATGGCACACCCGGTGAGTCATTAGATGATTGGCGAGAAACTGTTGTGGCCGCACTTGCTTTAGATATTGACCACATCAGTGCATACGCACTTATTGTTGAAACCGGCACAAAGCTTGCTGCGCAGATCAAGCGCGGTGACCTAACGATGCCAAACGATGACTTAATGGCAGATATGTATTTGATGGTGGATCAGATGTGTGAGCAGGCAGGACTTACTTGGTATGAGTTGTCTAACTGGTCTAAGCCAGGCCATGAGTGCCAACACAATATTGCTTACTGGGAAAATAAAAACTGGTGGGGCCTTGGACCTGGTGCACATTCACATGTAGACGCCAAGCGATTCTGGAACTTAAAGCACCCAACAACATATAAGCAAAAGTTGTTTGCGGGGGAGTCTCCGATTATAGAGAGCGAACAGTTATCTGTGGAACAAATCAAAGATGAATCAATACTGCTAGGCATCAGAATGCGCGATGGATTACAGGTACAGCTGCTAGAACCCCACCAACTGGAGGTATTGGCCAACTATCGCGACAACGGTTTTGTTGAACTGAGTAATGATCGGGTGCTGCTAACCCCCACAGGACGCTTGATCGCAGATCGAATCGTGCGAGAAATCAGTATCTAGTACTCTAGGCACACATGTCATCACGTCGTCTTGAAATCCTTCGCGCAATTGTCGATGAGTACGTTGCGACCCAAGAACCTGTCGGTTCTAAGTCAATTGCCGATCATCATGGACTTGGTATTTCACCTGCCACGATTCGAAATGAAATGGCGATACTTGAAGATGAAGGTCTCATTACGCAGCCACACACCAGCGCTGGACGTATTCCGACAGATCTTGGGTATCGGGTTTTTGTAGATAAGTTAGCCACTGTTAAGCCGCTCTCTACCGCTGAGCGACGAGCCATTGAAACATTTCTTGAGGGCTCCAATGATCTTGAAGAGCTCTTGAAAAGATCAGCAAAGTTATTGGCAGACATTACAAAGCAGGTGGCTGTTGTTACCTACCCAATACTTGGCGAGAGCCGCGAAAAGATGGCGATCTCTGGAACAGCTCACTTAGCACGCTCTGGTGAGGATCTAGGTCTTACCCTTTCACCAATTCTAGAAGCACTCGAAGAGCAGGTTGTTTTGTTGCGTTTACTAGATGAGGTTCATTCAACGGTTCACGTTCGAATTGGCAGTGAGCAGACCGAGACAAATCTTCAGGCAACATCACTTGTCACAGTTGGTTATGGCGGTGAGTCTGCTCAGATAGGTGCACTCGGTGTCCTAGGACCAACCCGAATGGATTATGCAGGTTCAATTGCAGCAGTTGATGCAGTTGCACGATATGTGGGCCGTTTTATCAATGAGGGTGCTTAAGTGGCAGATCATTATCAAACGTTAGGTGTTACAAAGGGCGCAAACTCTGACGAGATTAAAAAGGCCTATCGCAAACTTGCCCGTGAACTGCATCCAGATGTGAACCCAGATCCACAGACGCAGGAAAAGTTTAAAGAAATTACGGAAGCCTACGATGTTTTAAGTGATCCCCAAAAGCGCCAGTCATATGACATGGGTGGCAGCAATTTTGGTGGGGCAAACTTTGGTGGCGGATTTAGCGACATCATGGATGCATTCTTTGGTGGTGGTGGATCACGGGGACCGCGTCCACGAACACGCGCAGGCCAGGATTCATTGATTCGTATTCAAGTTGATCTCAACGAAGCATGCTTTGGAACAGAGCGTGAGATAACAGTTGAATCAGCTGTTGTGTGTCCTAAGTGCACAGGTACTGGTTGTTTAGATGGTCAACATCCTGAAGCCTGTATGACATGTAAGGGGCGAGGGGAGACGCAGCAAGTTGTTCGCTCTGTCATCGGCCAGGTAATGACATCTCGTCCATGTAATGCATGTCAGGGATATGGAAGTGTGATTAAAAGTCCATGCCGCGAGTGTGCTGGCGAAGGGCGAGTACGTAGTCGACAGATGATCGATGTGAAGATTCCCGCTGGTGTTGAAACAGGTAACAGAATTCAGATGTCAGGTCGCGGAGAAGTTGGTGCTGGCGGTGGACCTGCTGGTGATCTCTATGTTGAAATAGTTGAAGAGCGCCATGAATATTTAGTGCGAGATGGCGACACATTACATATGGCACTTGAAGTGACAATGATTGCTGGCGCACTTGGCACCACAGTTACCGTTGAATCATTAGATGGCCCAGTAGATGTCAACATCAAACCCGGCACACAAAGTGGCACACCCATTGTCATTAAGGGCAAGGGCATGACCCGTTTGCGCCGGGGAGATCGCGGAGACCTGATTGTTCATGTTGAGGTAATCACGCCAACAAAGTTGAGCAAGGATGAAGAAAAGATCCTGCGCACTTTTGCTGAGGCACGTGGTGAAAAAGCTAATGAAGCCCATGTAAAGGGCCAGGATGGATCGATCTTTAGCAAGCTCAAGGGAGTGTTTCACAAGTAATGTTCACACTCTTTTTTGTAGATGATCTGCCAACTACAGTTGGTAGCTCCTACGAGTTTGCAAACGATGATGCCAACCATGCAATTCGCGTCTTGCGGATGCAAGAGGGCGCCGAATTTATGCTCAGCGATGGCAAAGGAGCATGGTCACAGGTTGTTGCAACTGAGGTAAAGAAAAAGTCCATGCAGGTTCAGGTTATGGATTCAGGTTTTCAAGAACCCCTTGCAACAACAATCACCGTAGTTCAAGCCTTACCCAAGGGTGATCGCGCCAAAGAAGCGATCGAGTTGTTAACAGAGTCTGGGGTTGACCGAATTGTGCCATGGGCATCTGCGCGCAGCATTGGCAAGGGTTCAGACAAGTTTGGCATCACAGTCCGCGAGGCAAGTAAACAATCACGTAGATTTAGAATCCCTGAAGTAACAGATCTGGCAACAACAGCACAGATTTGTGAAGCAATCACGATCAGTGATTTAGCAGTTGTCTTTCATGAAAGTGCAACAACAAAGTTGTCTGATCAAGTCTCATCTCACAACGTTGAGCATTTGCTCATCATCATTGGACCAGAGGGTGGATTAACCGATGAGGAGATTGCCGCATTTACAAGGTGTGGTGCAAAGGTTGCGCTGATGGGTCGTCCAATTCTGCGTTCGGCCCACGCTGGTATTGCAGCCGTTTCTGCCATCTCTGCTCTATTGAAGGTATGGTAATTAGGTGGCCCTAGATCCCAACTGCATCTTTTGCAAAATCATTGAGGGAGAGATCCCGGCTGACATCGTGTTGCGTAATGAAAATGTAGTTGCCTTTAATGATCTCAATCCTCAAGCACCTACACATGTGTTGCTTGTTCCCACCTTGCACACAGAAAATGCTGCTGGGATTGCTCGCAATAGCGCCACAATGACGGCAGACCTTTTCTTAGCTGCCGATCAGATCGCCACAGAGCGCGGATTAAACGGCTACAGAACAGTTTTTAACACCGGGGAAGAGGCAGGTCAGAGTGTTTTCCACGCTCACCTCCATCTCTTGGGTGGGCGCGCCATGGCATGGCCACCCGGTTAAAGATAGATTTACCCTTATATGGAGCGAACGCTGATCACCGTGCCTAACGCCATTTCAATGGTTGCTGTTGTCGGTCCACATGATGACAACCTGCGAACAATTGAAGCGGCATTTCCATCAGTAAATATCACCGTGCGGGGCAATGAGATAACACTGCGCGGCCCACACACCGATTGTTTAAAACTTGAGAACTTGTTTAATGAGATGTTGGTAGTTATTCGAAGCGGCAATAACCTCAATGTTGATGCCGTTAATCGCGCCATTCAGATGTTAGATAACGATCCAGTTGACCACCCAGCAGAGGTTATGTCACTTAATATTGTGAGCAATCGTGGTCGCACCATTAGACCAAAAACAGCTAATCAAAAGCGTTACGTTGATGCGATAGAGGATCACACAATCACCTTTGGTATCGGACCTGCTGGTACCGGTAAGACATATCTTGCAATGGCGATGGCTGTTGCAGCTTTGCAGGCAAAAAAGATCAACAGAATCGTGTTGACCAGACCGGCGGTTGAAGCAGGAGAGAATCTAGGTTTCTTACCCGGCACATTGAGTGAAAAAATCGATCCATACCTTCGTCCATTATTTGATGCCCTCCATGACATGATCGAAATTGATTCGATTCCACGCTTAATGCAATCAGGGATCATTGAAGTTGCCCCATTGGCATATATGCGTGGTCGCACATTAAATGACGCTTTTATTATCTTGGATGAGGCTCAAAACACCACACCAGAACAGATGAAGATGTTCTTAACTCGCCTGGGCTTTGGATCAAAGATGGTCATCACAGGCGATGTCACACAAATAGATTTGCCCAATGCGCAGAATTCGGGCCTGAAGGTTGTCAGGGATATCTTGAAAAATATTGATGACATCGCTTTTCTTGAACTAACAGCAGAGGATGTCGTGCGCCATCGCCTGATTGGCGACATCGTTAAGGCGTATGACACATTTGATGTTGCTCGACAAGCATTGCGACCAATTCGTCAACAATGACAATTGAGGTAACAAACACTTCAGGGCAGTTAGTACCGGCTACTGAAATAAACTCTCTACTCACCTTTGCACTCCTTGATCTAGAGCTCAACCCTGAATGTGAACTCAGCGTTTCATTTGTTGATGATGATTACATGAGCGAGTTACACAGTAAGTGGATGGATGAGCCAGGAACTACGGATGTTCTTTCATTCCCGATGGATATGCCAGAAACACCAGGGGAGGCTGTGACACTAGGTGATATTGTCATTAGTCCAGTGGTTGCAGCAGATCAGGCGTTGGCGCAGGGACATTCAAGGGAGCATGAGATTTATATTTTGGCCGTACATGGCTTGCTACACATTATTGGGTATGACCATGCAGACAAGGGGCAAGAGAAAATAATGTTTGATCTTCAAGAAAGAATCGTAAGAGATTGGCAGAAAGGAGTATGAGCCCCATAGCAATTGTCAGCATCGTTCTGCTTCTAATCTTTGCGGGGTTTTTAGCAGCATCTGAGTCTGCATTGACTTCGATCTCTCGTGTTGTTATCGAAGAGATTGAAGGCAAGCGCGGAACTGCGTTACTGCGCAAATACACAGCCCAGCCTGCTAGATACCTCAATGTGATTTTGCTAGTGCGCAAGCTCTGCGAGTTCACGGCAACAGTCTTAATAGCCGCTATTTTGCTGCGAAATTACTCAAGTGCCCAAGCTATGGCGTTGACAGTTGCCATCATGGTTGTTCTTTCCTACGTTGTTGTTGGGGTTGGGCCGCGCACACTAGGTAAGCAGCAACCACATAAATATGCCCGTTACGGAATTATTGTTGCTTACGGATTGGCGTTTTTGCTCGGTCCTGTTACAAAGCTGCTGATCGCAGTTGGCAATGCACTGACACCAGGTAAAGGATTTAGATCAGGACCCTTCACATCAGAGGCTGAACTACGTGACCTTGTAGATCAGGCACATGAGCGTGGACTCGTGGAGTCTGATGAGCACGAGATGATTCACTCAGTATTTGAACTAGGTGACACATTGGTGCGTGAGTTAATGGTTCCTCGCACCGACATGGTGTGGGTGGAAAAAGATAAGAGTTTGCGCCAAGGGCTATCACTGGCACTTCGAAGCGGATACTCAAGAATTCCTGTTATTGGCGATGACATCGACAATATTGTCGGAATCGTTTATGTGAAAGATCTTGCAAAGCGAGCCCTAGATCATCACGAGGCTGAACACACCGAAACTATTGAAAAGCACATGCGTCCTGCAAACTTTGTGCCAGAGATCAAAATGGCAGATGATCTGCTTAAAGAGATGCAAAAGAACCAGATCCACCTTGCAATCGTGGTTGATGAATACGGTGGCACAGCAGGAATCATCACTATCGAAGACATCATCGAAGAAATTGTGGGCGAGATTGAAGATGAGTTTGATGATGGTGAAGAGGATTTCACATGGCTAACAGCTGATAAGGGACGAGCAAAGGCAACATTGCATATTGAAGATTTAGCTGATGAGTTAAAGATTGAGATTGAAAAAGAAGAGTTTGAAGATATTGACAGTATTGGTGGATTAATGGCGCAAAAACTTGGCCGTGTTCCAATCGCTGGATCGACAATTTCATGGCATGGCTTCTCAATCACATCAGAGCGCCCACAGGGCCGTCGTCGCAGAATTTCATCGGTAATAGTCGAGCGTCTTGAAGAAGAGATTGAGGACGCCGAGTAACGATAGAATGCGCAGATGCGTATCGTGCGTTTTACCCCAGGCCCAGATGCTGGCTTAGGCAGCGATCCACTTTTTGGTGTCCTAGAAGATGATGGCGTTATCAGCATTATCAGCGGGGATCCGATCTATTCCGGAATCCAAAAGAGTGCGGCACGTATCGAGTTAAGTAAGGTCCGTCTGCTTGCACCGATAATCCCGCGTTCAAAGGTTGTCTGCGTGGGCAAGAACTACGCAGATCACGCCGCCGAAATGGGTGGGGTTGTGCCTGGTGAACCAATTATTTTCTTAAAGCCCAATACCTCAGTGATCGGTCCTAACGACACGATTGTGTGGCCAGAGATGTCAGAGCGAGTTGATCATGAGGCAGAGCTTGCACTTGTTATTGGTCGTATCTGCAAAGATGTTCCAATAGAGCGAGTCAATGATGTGATCTTTGGATACACAATTGCAAATGATGTGACTGCTCGCGACTTGCAGAGCAAAGATGGCCAATGGACACGTGCAAAGAGCTTTGACACTTTCTGTCCGATAGGCCCATGGATAGATACTGATTTTGTTCCTGGCACACAAAAGATCACAGCCAGCGTTGCAGGTGAAGTGAAGCAGTCAGCACAACTAAGTGACATGATCTTTGATGTTCCAACAATTGTGAACTTTGTTTCACGGGTGATGACCTTGCTACCTGGTGACATTATTTTGACTGGCACGCCTGCGGGCATTGGTCTCATGGTTGTTGGTCAAAAAGCAACAATGGCTATTGAGGGACTTGGCGAATTAACTAACAAGGTGGCGGCGCAGTAAATGAGCAAAAAAGTAAAGGTTCGTTTCGCACCATCTCCAACTGGTGATCTACACGTTGGAAATATTCGCACAGCGTTATTTGATTGGGCATATGCCCGTCACACCGGTGGCACCTTTCTATTTCGTATCGAAGATACCGACACCACCCGCGTTACAGATGAGTACATCAAGGCAGCAATTGACACGCTCAAGTGGCTTGGTCTTGATTGGGATGAGGGTCCTGAAGTTGGCGGGGAGAACGGTCCATACCTGCAATCACAACGTCTAGATATTTATGCAACGTGGGCACAAAAGTTTCTAGATCAAAAAGATGCCTATCACTGCTACTGCTCACCAGATGAGTTAGAGGCTGTGCGCGAAGCACAACGCAAAGCCAATGTCGCACCTGGCTATAACGGACATTGCCGCGAGCTAACCACAGAACAAATTGCAGCCTATAAGAGTCAAGGTCGCGGGGCAGTGGTCCGCATGCGCATGCCTGATGGCAGCACAACATTTAATGACTTAATTCGCGGGGATGTCTCATTTGACCATAACTTTGTTCCAGACTTTGTATTGGTTCGAGCCGATGGCTCACCTCTCTACACATTAGCTGTTGCAGTAGATGACATCCTTATGAAGGTGACACACGTTCTGCGCGGAGAAGATCTACTCTCATCAACTCCTCGTCAGATCCGTGTGTATCAGGCCATGGGTGTTGATGTGGCTGATTACCCAGTTTTTGCCCACCTTCCCTTTGTTATGGGACAAGACAACGCAAAGCTTTCCAAGCGAAATGGCGAAGTTTCAATTGCTTGGTATCGCGAGATGGGCTTTTTGCCTGAGGCAATCTGTAATTACCTTGCACTGCTGGGTTGGTCACCAGGAGATGATCTCGAAAACATCACCATGAAGCAGCTAACAGAGATGTTCACCGTTGAGAAGGTCCATTCTTCACCTGCCCGCTTTGATATGAAAAAGCTTGAAGCGATCAATGGTGACAAGATCCGTGCACTGACATTAGATGAGTTCCTCAAGTGGTCACTGCCATTTCTCACAAAGGCTGATGTCATCACAGGCACAGATGCAGAGATTGAGCTAGTAAAGAAGGCTCTGCCACTTATTCAAGAGCGAATCATCATGCTCAATGAGGTGCCACAGATGCTTAAGTTCTTGTTTACAACGAAGTTTGCCGTAGAGGCCGAATCTGTTTCTAAGATTGCAGATGAGGGGTCAAAGGAGATCTTGAAGCGCTCGCTCAAAGAGCTAGAAGTGGTTTCTGTGTGGAATCACGAAAATATCGAAGCGGTGCTGCGAGCATCATTGATTGAAGAGATGGCGCTAAAGCCTCGTATTGCATTTACCGCACTTCGCATTGCAACCACCGGCAGCACTATCTCTCCTCCGCTATTTGAATCAATGGAGTTACTGGGTAAAGAGGCGTGTTTACTGCGTATCAACGCGGGATTAGCACTATAAATCCGCTGGTATTCTTTGCTCTTGCAATACAAGGCCGAATAATCCATGTTCGGGTCAACCTTGGGGTATGGGGTAATTGGCAGCCCTGCTGATTCTGGTTCAGTAAGTCTAGGTTCGAGTCCTGGTACCCCAGCGCAGTACCGAAGTACAACTTAATATCGTTCTAGGAAATCTTTCCCCTCACAGGGATCGTGGCCCCGTCGTCTAGCGGCCTAGGACTCTGGCTTCTCAAGTCAGCTACGAGGGTTCGAATCCCTTCGGGGCTACCACAGATATCTCTCTTCTCACGCAGTAATAGCGGAAGAAGAGAGATTTTTGTTTTAAATCAGTTAATGTTTACTTATGATTGCATTTGATATCAAGCACCTGCTTTTCGGAATCTTTGCCGGCCTGTGTGCATATATTTTTGGTCGAAGAGTGCTCCCATGGATGTTACTGGGATATATCGGGACCTATTGGGTGTTGTTAGCGTTGATGCTTTCACCAAAGAAAACTCGCACACCACTTAAAGAGTGGAATCCGATTACTGAATTAAAGCGCAGCCCAAAGAGTTAGAGGAGACAACGATGGCCACAGCAAAAAAAGCAGTTGCAAAGAAGGCGCCTACAAAGAGCGCTGCAGTACCAGCTGTTGAACTTCGTCATGATCGGGTTGATTGGCGCTCACTCTATGTGTATGCGGTGTGTTTAATAACTTTGTTAGTCACCTTGTTTGCTACCGTCTCATTGATCAACGCAATCATGAATGCAGTGTTCCCAGATCCTGGTTACATCGATATCTATGCAAAGCCTGAAAATGCTCCATCCGCAGCTTTGCTTGCCCAGCAAGAAGAGAACAATCAAGTTCAGGCGTTAAAGAGAATCTTCTCCTCATTTACAACGATTGCTATAGCTGCTCCGCTGTATCTCTATCATTGGCGCACAGCACGCAAGATCAATAACTAACCGATTAGTTCGCGGTTACGCTTGAATTCGCGAATATGATTACACGCACGTTCTGTGTGGGTGTCATAACAAGGATCACAGAGCAGCACTAACTGGTGACATTCTGGCTTTTGGCAGTTTCTAAACTGACGACTTGATCCACCGCATGCAGCACACTCACCCATTGGCTTTGTGTGATCACTAAACTCAATTGTTAAGCGATCATCGAAGGTAAACAACGAGCCCTCCCATAAGCCATCATCGCCAAAGGTGTCTCCGTAACGCACGATGCCGCCTTTGATTTGGTAGACCTCTTTAAAACCACGGTTTTTCATGACAACAGACAAGATCTCACAACGAATACCGCCGGTGCAGTAGGTGACAATCGGCTTGTCTTTCATGTGGTCATACTTGCCACTTTCAATCTCTGCCACAAAATCATGAGTTGTTTCAACATCAGGCACAACTGCATCTTTAAACTTTCCAACCCGAGCTTCAAATGCACTGCGGCCATCAAAGAAAACAACCTCATTCCCACGTTCTTCCACAAGCTTGTTGACCTCTTCAGGGCGCAAATGAACCCCACCACCAATAACTCCGTTCTCATCAACTGTGATCTCATCTGGATTACCAAATGCGACAAGCTCTGGGCGGATCTTGATTGATAATTTTGGGAAGTCATTTCCTGTGCCATTAGACCATTTAAAGTCGATCTGCTTAAAGCCTGGGTATGCCTTTGTGGCTTTGACATACTTTTTAAGATCTTCCATCTTGCCACCCAACGTTCCGTTAATACCGTGGGGGGAGACAATGATTCGGCCTTTAACTCCAAGTGATTCACACAAATTTTTCTGCCACAGCTTCAAGGCATCAGTATCTGTTATTGGCGTGAAGCCATAGAACAGAATTACTTTGTCCAGGTCCATGGGCTAATTCTAACCGTCCTAACCTGTATTGCGAAAAGTGCGCCTAAAACCTAGCCACAGAATTACTTATAGAGTTCATCCATGAGTAAGTTCAAAGGCCTTCGTCAAGCATCACACTTTGGACCAACCTTGATAGTCACAGCGATTGCTTTTGGTTTTGGCACCTACTACTGGTGGGAAGGCCCGGCCTATGTCATTGCGTTCACAGTTGCCACAGGCCAGCTGGTAGTTGGTTGGAGCAATGATCTCTACGATTACAAAGATGACCTTGCCCATAACCGCACCAACAAACCACTTGTCTCGGGTTTAATCACCGAGGGTTACCTACGCAGGTGGTTGCGCTTTATGGTTCCATTCTCATTTGTCGCAAACCTACTCGGGCCATTAGGAATCAAAGGCGGCCTTGTTTATATGCTCGGCATCGCCTGCGGGGTTGCCTATAACTTTTACTTCAAGTTCTCAACTCTCTCCCCACTTCCTTATGCCATTGCCTTTGCAGCACTTCCCTCATCTGTTGCGATTTCAAAGGAGATAACACCGCCGGTGTGGATGTGGCTGGGTGGGGCGCTACTTGGTATGGCAGCGCACTTTATTAATGTCATTAAAGATATGGAGCAAGATCAAGTAAGCGGCATCCAGGGTCTGCCTCAACGCCTGGGCACCAAGAAATCAATCGTGTGCGCGGTGGCACTCATTGCGATGGGCATCCTGGTCATACTGAAGTAATTCACCTCGCACCTATTGCATTCCACTCCTCATAAGCGCACTATTGCTTCACCTACCAGCGCAGGGGGAGACCATGAAGATCAGCAGCATCATTGCAGGTAAGAAAGTTGAAACAATTTCAGCAAGTGCAACTGTTCATGACTTGGTCAATGCACTTAACACCCACCACGTTGGAGCGTTAGTTGTCTCAGGTGATGGTAAAAAGATTGATGGCATTGTCTCTGAGCGTGATGTAGTCCGGGCCATGCCCGGCAAGTTAGATCAGCTCATCGGTATGCATGTCCGAGACATCATGACTGTGGATGTTCACACCTGCACGGCCGATTCAACGGTTCAAGAGTTAATGGCCATGATGACCGCACTTCGCATCCGCCACGTGCCAGTTGTCGATGCGACCGGCCAACTGCTCTCTATTGTTTCTATCGGTGATGTAGTCAAGAACTACGTCAGTGAAATTGATTCTGAGCGCCAGGCTCTTAAAGAGTATGTGAGCACCGCCGGCTAACCCTTTAACACCTAGACTTCACCGCATGATTGGCTCACTTGCCCTCGTTGGATCTGGTGAGTATCTGCCTGCAATGGCCAGCTTTGAAAAATCCCTCATCGATGATGGAATCACAAACGGTAAAAGACCGATCTATATTCAAATTCCAACAGCAGCTGGCAAAGAAACCCCAGATCGACTTGAGTACTGGAAACAGTTAGGAAAGAGCCAAGCAGATCGCTTAGGTGTTGACTCTATTTTCTTGCCCATCTTCACGCGAGAAGATGCCAACAACCCAGAGCACGCAACGCTGATTAAAGATTCGGCGCTGATCTATATCTCTGGGGGAGACCCGCACTATCTGGCTGAAACCCTGATGGGTACGCCACTCTGGGATGCGATCCAAGAGAACTGGCGCAACGGAACCTCAATTGCTGGGTGCAGCGCAGGTGCGATGGTTTTAAGCTCTCATATTCCAAACTTTCGTTTACTGAAAAAAGCACCAACTGCAGGTCTTAACCTGCTTCCAGAGCTCCGTGTAATCCCGCACTTTAATAAGTTCTTTAGATGGATCCCAGAGAGTGCAGCCAAGGTATTGCTCCATGTCCCTGATGACTCAATACTCATCGGCGTTGATGAGTTAACAGCCATTGTTAAGCGCAGCGGAGATGAGCACTGGGTAGTAGTGGGTGAGGCAAAGGTGCATGTTTTAAAGGGAATGCCTGATCAACAGTTAAGCGATGGCGAAGTAATTACTTTTACCAAGTAGCATTCTCAAACGAAAACCTTCTTACTAATTTTCGCCGGTCTTGAAACCCTGGCGGTTATTTGTTTAGTTGTGTATAACATCAAGAAGAATCGGTAGCTAATGTCATTTGTAATGTATTCAACAACCTGGTGTGGCTACTGCAAGCGCCTGAAGTCTCAATTAGCAGAGCTTGGTGTTACCTTTGAAGAGATTAACATTGAAGAGGTCCCAGGTACTGCTGGGATCGTTGAAAAGGTAAATGGTGGGAATCGCACAGTGCCCACACTGGTCTTTAGTGATGGATCTGCAATGACTAATCCATCTGCCAAGCAGGTAACAGACAAGCTGGCTGAGTTACTCTAGCTGTCCTTCTCTGCTGTTGAATGCCTTAATCTGATCGATTACCTGCATGACTGCAAGTGATTGTTGCATCGGCACAATCCAGCCATCCTTACCTGCACTGTAATCACCAAAGTTTTCAATCATCAATTGATAGGGATCAACCGGTTCACAACGCGGTATCTGGTTGCCAACACGTAAAGAGCTCTCCTTGTTCCAGGATGTAAAGGCCTGGTTACCAAGAAATTCAATACTGCCACGATCTCCGGTGATGACAAGGTGTTGCTGCTCTGGCATTTCAAAGGATGCAATCGCATCAACCCGCACAGCACCACCTAAGAGTCCAGAAACCTTTGTGGTCAGATCAACACCGCTATCGCTGTGGTTTTCTTCAACTGATGAGAGTTGCAACTCCATACCCCCAGGATTGAGCGCGGCCCATGCATGTGCTTGATAAACCCCAACATCTAACAAGGCACCGCCGCCCATTGTTGGGTCTAATCGATAGTTGTTAGCAAAGTTTCCGGTGAAACAAAAAGATGAATCAATGCCGGTTAGATCTCCAATTTCACCACTCTGAATTACTTCAACTGCCCGGATAAATCGTGGATGCCACTGGCTCCAGACCGCTTCAACTACTACACGGTCATACTTTTTCGCTGCATCTGCCATCAATTGTGCCTGTGGGTAATCAAGTGCGATCGGCTTTTCACAGAGCACATGTTTACCGGCAGCCATAGCAGCGATACTCCATCGACAGTGTTGATCATTAGCAAGGTTTATATAGACGGCATCGATGGTGGGATCGGCCAATAAATCTTCATACCGTTGATACACAGTGTGTGGGCCCAGCGCTTTTGCACGGTCGTGATCTCGGCTTGCTACCGCGCGCAGCGTTGCATTACCTGCGGCATGAACAGCCGGAGCCAAGGCTGATTGTGCAATCCAGCCCGCCCCTAAAAACCCCCAGGAAATCATGGTCGTAATAGTAAGGGTGCAACAGGCTTGCCATTGATCAGCGCCGACTCTTCAGCTGCCTGCATGATGGCAACAACATCTCGAGATTGCTCGGCCACAACCGACATGGGCGTTGCATCATTTATAAAGGCGACTATCGAGGAGTAAAAAGAGTACGGTTCAACGCTCACATGTGGAACAAGGCTATTTGTGCCATCTGCGTGGTGCACCGTAATAATTGCTGGTAAATCGGCAACTACATCACCAGCTGATGTGTCCCAATTACCTGTCAACGCACCCTTTGTTCCTAACACATAGAACTTTGGTTTGCGGGCTGCGGCTAAATCTGAGTTAATAAAGATCGCCTGAAAACCATCTGTAAAGGTAATACTGACCTGTGCGTGATCAGCGTTTGTAACATGATCCCAGACTCTCTTTTGGTTGAGCCCACTGACAAAGTCCACCGGTGAATCAACAATGGACATGATCTGATCAATAAAGTGGCTGCCCCAATCAAAGATCGCTCCACCAGAGACCTCTGTATCAGAGTGCCAGAATGAACAAGGTTTTGCATATCCACCAACAAAGCTCTCGTAATGAAATACTTCACCGATCTGATCGGTATCAATCACATGCTTCATGGTTAGAAAATCAAGGTCATACCGTCTGTTTTGATAGACCACCAGAAGTAACTTCTTCTCCGCAGCCAGCTCCATTAACTCATCACACTCGTGGGTTGTAAGTGCCATTGGTTTTTCCAGCATTACATGGATGCCAAGTAAGAGTGCTTGTTTAGCCCATGCGTAGTGACTGTTTGGGGGAGTCGATACAACCACTAAATCAATCTGACCAGAGTGCAGCATCTGCGTAGCATCTGAAAATGTTTGAGTATCAGGTGATAACTGCAAAGCCGCAGTTAACCGGTCGGGGTTGGTGTCACACACCGCCTTCAGGGTTAACCCTGGGGTCGCCTGGATCGCTTTACTGTGTTCATCACCGATTGCTCCATAGGCAAGCAAGCCGACCCTAATATCTGTCTTTGACACAGTTAAAACCCCTTGGATTGGTAAAAGGCAACACTATCGTTGATGCAATCCCACGGCACATTCAAACTGGTGTGCCTTATAGTGTGGGGATTGTGTGGCTACATGTCAGGTGAAGTGATGTCAGAGATAATTGTTCTAACCGATGGCCAGTGTCGCTTCTGCACAGCCTCAATGGCTTGGGTTGCACAAAAGCTAGAACTCCAGGCCATTGCCTATCAAAGCGCAGAGTTATCCCAGTACGGGCTGAGCTATGAACAATGTGCTCAGCAGGTTCATGTCCTCCATGCCGGCAGAATCTATGGTGGCGCAGATGCAGTTGCATACTTGCTCGGCCGACGTGGCAATTGGATGCTCGGTTTTATTGTGCGCACATCAGGACCCTTGGGTCGATTCGGCTATGCCTGGGTCGCCGGTCACCGTAATTCGTGGGTAATTCGCACCGCAACAACAGTAATCGAGCGCTCGCTCTAACAACCGCCGCACACTTATAGAAAAGGCCACCTCACATATCTGAGGTGGCCTTAACCGTTAAGAAACTAGCAAGTAATCACAGCACTACTTTTTAACGAGCGCTGCCACATCCACACCTGGTGGCAGGATTACTGTATTAATTGCATGGATAACACCATTTGACGCATCAACATCGCCAACAATAACTGCTGCGCCGTTAATGGTGAGACCTTCTGCAGGTGGTGCTGCAAAGGTAACGTTCTGACCTTCCACGGTGGCAACATCGCCCTCTGTAACTTCACTAGACATTATCTTTCCTGGCAGCACGTGATAGGTAAGGATCTGTGCAAGTACTGCCTTGTTCTCTGGTAGCAGTAGTGCATCTAAGACACCTGCTGGCAGAGCAGCAAAGGCATCATTTGTTGGTGCAAAAACTGTAAATGGTCCGCTGCCGCTGAGTGTTTCTACTAGATCAGCAGCTGTCACAGCAGCTACTAGTGTTGAAAAGCTCTCATCTCCTGCTGCCACATCAACAATTGTTCCTAGGGTTGTTTCTTCACTCATTGACTCACTTGAACAAGCTGACACAGTCAGCGCTGCAGCAAACGCTGCAGCAATAAGTGCGCTAGAACGCAAAAGCTTCATTACTCTCTCCTTGGCCTGGATATGGAATTAGGAAAACCCTAGATTTAGGTAATGGGGTCGGCAACTTGAAAACAAGAGTATCTGCACGTAAACACTGTGATAGGGAGCGTTCCTCAGTTAGATCACAGCCGGCAAAGCCAAGACAGGCTTCTTTGGTTCATCCTCAGCCAACTCTTCTCGCTCATGTGTCAATGGTAGTTAAAAGCAAAGGGACAGGGCGAGCCGAATCTAATTTGATCAACACCACCTAATCTTTCTCCATGAAGCGCTTTCCCTTTATTCCAGTAGGTCTGATCTTTGCGATCTCGCCCTTACTTCTGGCCTTTGTTACCTCCTTCTTCCAGGGCGGATCGATGTGGGATGAGGGCAGTGGCACTGGGGGATATATCTGGTTGATGATGGGGACACTGCCAGTTGGATTTGTGCTGATTGTTATTGGTGTGGTGGTGGGGATTGCTCGTAAATTGCGTTAGTTGCGTTGTGGCTATGACACATAAAGAAGCCATGGCCTATACGATTTCGCCAACCTTAACCAAGAAAAGAGAGAATCCATGGGCGCTTGTAGCTGCACATACACCAGAGATGAAGAGAAGAACTGCGACGGAACACATAAGGTCGTAAAGGCTGTTAAGGCAGAACTAGCTGAGAAGCTAGAAGCAAATGGCTTTCCACATGCAGCTGAGTATGTGAGAAACAACTAATTCCTTATCATCTATTAATGAAGGTAGTTGCACGGCTTCCTCAGATGCTCTTGGGGTTTGCTTTGGCATATGCCGGTATTGGGCATTTAACAAGTAACCGGCAAGAGTTTCAGGCACAGGTGCCAACTCTGTTACAAGATTATGCAGACTTTGTGGTGTTGGCATCGGGGGTGGTTGAGATCGCACTGGGTGTTGGGTTAATAGCGGTGTGGAGATACAGAGCGCAGTTAGGTTGGTTAGTTGCAGCCTTCTTTGTGGCAATCTTTTGGGGAAATATCTCACAGTATGTTAACGGCGTTGATGCCTTTGGCTTAAATAGCGATAGAGCACGGTTTATTAGGTTGTTGTTTCAGCCGTTATTGGTGATGTGGGCACTTGGTAGTACTGGTGCGTGGCAGGCGTGGAGATCTAAGGTTAAGCCATGACCCAAAGACAAGAGTTCACAGTAATTAAAAGCTATGACGGCTTTGAGCTTCGTGAGTATCTACCGTGCTCAATAGCAGAGGTTAAAGTCTCAGCAGATCTCTCATCTGCAGGAAGTGTGGCCTTTAGATCTTTATTTGGATATATCTCTCAAGGCAATAAGAAATCAGAAAAGATTGCCATGACAGCCCCTGTTATCAGTGCGCAAAAGGCTGACAAGGCGGCAGATGATGAATGGTTTGTTTCCTTTGTTATGCCAGCAGGTAGCACTAAGGCGGATATGCCTGATCCCAATGATCCGCGGGTTGTTTTGCGCCAGCTAGAGGCTGAGAGCTGTGTTGCAGTCTCTTTTAGAGGTAGAGCAAATGAAGATGTAATGAAGAAAAAAGTAGCAGAGCTACGTGCTTTGGCTGCTAAAGAAAATATTGCTGTATCTAATGAGACAAGGATCTGTCGTTTTGATCCGCCAATGAAGCCAGGGTTTATGCAGTACAACGAGATAGTTATTCCAATTAGTTAAAATCACTCTCAGTAATTACATTTAGTGCTTTAATACAGACAGATTTTGTGATGGAGTTGGTAACTCTGAAATACAGATTGCAAAATCTTGGAGCTCTGGTCAAAGCAAAAGCCCCGCAATAGTTTGCGGGGCTTTTGTTTTTAACTCAACTGATATTTATTTTACTTCCTTCACAAGGTCTTCGAAGAGTAGCACACCTAAATTTTTCCTTTTTGTAGCCCTTGAATAACTTCCTGTGCTCTCTCCTTTAACTCAGGTAGATCACTCAATCTCTTTAAACCAAAGATCTGTTGGCTCATGCGGTGATTTTTCGCAAAGGTCTCTTTGTAGCGATCAAGAAAATCCCAGTAGAGGGTTGTGAAAGGACATGCTGTCTCTCCCGTGCGCAGCTTGGGGTCATAGACACAAGGCTTGCAGTAGTTAGACATGCGGGAGATGTAAGCACCACCTGCTGCATAGGGCTTTGTCATCATGGCTCCGCCATCTGCGTGCACACCCATGCCAATAACGTTGGGAACCATTACCCATTCGGTGGCATCGATAAATACTTCTCTCATCCAATCCAGAAATGCTTGTGGGTTGGTGCCGGTGATCAGTGCCAGGTTTGACAGCAGCATCAGGCGCGGGATGTGGTGGACCCAGGCGCGGTTGTTAATCTCTGTAACTGTTTGCTTCATGCAGTTCATCTGGGTTGCGTTTGGGTCTGTAAAGAGCGGTAGCAGCTTTACAGTGGCCTTTAGTTGGTTGTTGTTGCGGTAGTCAGGACCCAAAAACCAGTACATACCGTTGACATACTCGCGCCAGCCAATTAGTTGTCTAATAAATCCTTCTGCAGATTCAATGGGGATAGCACCGGTGTTAAAAGCCTTCATGGCTGCGTGGATGACCTCTGTTGGATGGAGCAGACCGTTGTTTAAATATGGTGATAGCAAAGAGTGATGCAGCGCCCAGTTATCTGTTGTCATGGCATCTTCTAGTGGGCCGAAGTCGGCAAAGTGGTTATCAATAAAGTTTGCTAGTTGAGCAAGTGCGCCTGTGCGGGTGGTGGCCCAGGTGGTGGTGGGGGTGTGGTCTAGCTCTTTTGCTACTGCTAGATCTATTTCATCGCGTGTGTGTTCAAGGTAGGCAGGACCCTCATACTTTTTTGGTGGCGGCAAGCGATTGTCTTTATCAAAGTTCCAGGCACCACCCACTGGATCCTTGCCCTCCATCAGGATGTTTAATCTGGTGCGTTGCTTTCTATAAAAGTTTTCCATTAAGTAAGACTTTTGTTCTGATGCCCATTGGGCAAATAAAGGGCGCGGGGTTAAGAAGAAGTCATTATCTATAAATTCAACACCGTGCTCTTTTAACTGTTGGTACTGTTTAAAAGAGGATGGCTCAGCAGCTGTGATGGGCAGTTTCTTGTGCTTTTTTGTAATGATAGCTAGTCCATCAATAGTGGTTGCCGCTTTAACGTATTCAACGGTGAAGCCCTCTTTTTCAAGGCTTGCTGCAAAGTGTCTGGCACTTGAGATTAAAAAGAACAATCTCTCTTTGTGCCAGTTACGCCCAGTAGTCATACGGGTACTTTCTACAAATGCGATTACATCGTGCTTGGGATCGGCATCTTTGAGTGCGCCGTAGTTGCGGTGGAGGTGATCAAAGGGGATATAGAGGAGGCGCTTCATGTGTTCTCACGGCACCGGTCGCTGCAGTACTTGACCTCACTCCAGTTTTTGGCCCATTTCTTGCGCCATTCAAATTCAAGTCCACAGCGCTGGCAGATTTTAGGTGGGAAGCCATTTTTGACCTTGGCTACGCGTGACATGGGGCAATCGTATGGGAGTGTTTTTTGATTGGCCATGCGAAGTTCAACTTGGGGACCTACCCTTTACCCAAGTCCTATAAGGGACGAACCGGTTAAGGAGAGAACCACATGGATGAAAAAGGCTTATTAGAGCTCTGGAACACAAAGCGCACGCAGGTTATCAACGCCCAAAAGGCACCAAATTTTATGCTGATCGCTGTCTTTGTATTGGCAGCATTTGGCCAGTTTGATACAGCATCAGATGCCACCAAGTACTTAGTTGTTGGCGTGGCTGCTGTGACAGGTATTTTGGCAATCATTTCTCAGTACGCAACTATCCGCGAGGCAGAAGCGCTGCTTGTTGATCTCAGTCGTATTGCAAAGCCATCTGAGCTAAGCAAGAAGATTGCATCCTCACGTCACCTGCTATCACTGACTGCAATTGCAATCGTTGGTTTGGGCTTAGCAGTCTTCGCACTTGTCACATGGGCTGTGCTGGGCTAATTACTTGGAAAAATTTATAGTCATTGGCGTCTTTGCCATGATCATTGCCGCTTTACTGGTCGCTTTCGAGCGACCAGTAAAGAGCAAGAAAAAGTTGACTGGCAGAGGCGGGGACTTCGAGTCCTAAGGTTTTGGCCATGCGCAGATTAGTAATTGCAGTAATTGCTGCACTTGTGCTTAGTTCAAGTGCAGCTTTTGCGCATCAGCCCGTTGTTTTGTTAGATACAGACACAACCGCTGCCAAAGGACCCTTACTAGTTGATGGCACTGTCTCCTTTGCTATCCGTGCATCCTTTACAAAGTCTGGACAAAAGAAAGCATTTCGGGCCCAGTTTCAAGAGGGCGAAGCACTTGCAGTTCAACTTCTTATTGTTGATAAGAAGCCTGAGAATGCTTTAAAGAGCTCCCAATTACCAACCGTTGTTATCACTGGCCCAGATGGCTTTAAGGCGACTTTGAAAATTAGTGAGCGCACAAAGTTTTATGAACCGTATGGCAGAACAAATTACCTGTATTTAGCTCGCTATAGCGGGGTGGCCAAAGCTGGTATTTATAACTTTGTTATTACCTCAAAGGCAAAATCTGGAATAACACTGGCTGTGGGTGAGAAAGAGATTTTCGGAGAGGTTGCTCGGTAGGAGGTTTAATAAAAGAAATAGCTACTTCAAGTTAGCAAGGCTTGCCTTAACAACTGCCTGGATCAACTTCACATCCACATCCCAGTCGTTCGGCAACTGAATAGTCTTCTTCAGAGCGTTGCCCTCTTTAAACTTTGGAGCAAACTCCATTAATACCTGTGCATCCCACGTCCCCAGCAAGACATGCTTGGTCGATGCAGATACGCCCAAGATGTAGTGCTTATCTAGCTTGACCATGGGTTGGTTCCAGGCGATGACAAGTTCTAGCTCTGGGTACTTTGTTGTGATCGCTTTAAAGATCGCCTTGATTGTCTTTGCTTGCTCAGGTGTTACAGATGTATAAAACTCTGCTGGGGTGGCAAATCGCTGTGAGGATTTTGAGCCTCTTGAATACATAACAAGTGCGTTGGCATGGGCTTGAGAAAAGCCGTAGTTTTCCTTTAAATGCGCAATTTGTTCTGGGTATTTCGTGCCCTCAAGTTTCGCCATGACCTTAAACCAGTAGGCCATCTTCTCGCCATATCGCTTTTCGATGGCGGGGAAGTGGGCTTCACGGGATGGATCTTTTGGCATAGACAAAGAGTAACCCCCGGGCGGTAATAGCCCCGGGGGTTCATGAGTTTTTCCACTCCCTCAAGTGGAGAAACTACGTATTAAATCGCGATGCTTGTTTCGTTGATGAGTGCTTGTAGCTCTAGATCATGGCGTTCGATGCTTCTGCGTGAATGTGAAAAGCGGCCCCGCTCATCATCTTCAAATTGGGCAGAGTGATCGATGTAGTGGTGGTTGTGGACCAACAGAGTTAGGAGGTTGTGGTTCATGAGGCATATGGTGAGGTACCAAGGTGGCGCAGATGCATGGGTAAGGTGAATGTTGGGTGAGCGTTGGGTTAAATACTTGTTTTAGCAGGAAATAAGTACCGCCCTGTATTACTTTCTGCAGATGAGTTCGTGGATTCAAAAGGTTGTGCGCCGCCGTGAGGTGGTCGGTGGGCTGGGTCTGTCCGCGCTCCTTCTTCTCTTTCCTTCTTTGGCAGTTGCTGCTGGGCCAACGCTTAAGGCAGCCAGGGTCGGGCAAAAGGTTGTCTTTCGCGGATATATCTACACAGTAGTTAAGTCCAAGGGAAAGCTGGTCTGGAAGCAGGGTGCAAAGGTTGCAACAGCAACAGCTAGTGCCAGCGCAAAGCCAAGTGCCACCGCAACTCCCACTGCATCTGCAACACCTACACCCACTCTCACACCATCACCAACACCGACTCCAACACCGACTCCAACCTCTGGTCCTGTTTTGACAATTGATGGTGCCTTGGTGGGCGACTCCTCTGAGATCAAAGAGGGTCAGGTAAAGATCATTGAAGTACATACTGCTAAAAACCAGTACCCATCATTCTCTTTTTCACGCCTTGATGGCAAGCTCTATGCAGTGAGCATTTATTGCACACATTCGGGGTGCAAAGTTGTTGCTGAAAAAACAGAGTTGATCTGTAATTGCCATATGAGTTATTTCAATCCAATTAGTGGCGAGGCAAAATCAGGACCAGCGCGATTGCCATTAACAAGTTATGTCGTTGTAGAGCGGGATGGAAAGATCTACATCAAGCCGTAACTCTTAGCGAACAGAACGAAGTACGGCAGTTACCTTGCCTAAGATCTCGCAGGTGTCTCCATCGATAGGAGCAAAATCATCGTTGGCAGGAAGTAGCCAGATGTGGCCGTTCTTGCGCGAGAAGGTCTTCACAGTTGCTTCGCCATCAATCATTGCTGCAACGATCTCTCCGTTGTTGCAATCTTTTTGAGAGCGAATAACTACGTAATCACCATCGCAGATAGCTGCGTTAATCATTGATTCACCAACAACTTTG
>Ga0164294_10001167_pt1 | contig 24603 bp, 15 predicted proteins | sample GEODES005metaG_FD_111479 | JGI IMG/M metagenome (GOLD analysis project Ga0164294, IMG submission 111479) | Oligotrophic lake water microbial communities from Sparkling Lake, Wisconsin, USA - GEODES005 metaG | ecosystem: Environmental > Aquatic > Freshwater > Lake | place: USA: Sparkling Lake...
AACTGGTCAAGTTCATCCCTACGAGCTTGGAGCTGATCGGCTATGAGTTCGTGAGGGTAAACGAGTGAGTTCGTAGTTAACCGCCACTCGTTGGGCTTGAATCGCTCTACCGGGGCACTATCGATGGCGGCCAATACCGTAAGAAAGTTATCGATTTTTTTGTTGGGAATGTTGGCGGCAAGTTCTAAACAAGACACGTGCGCTGAATTGCCGAGAGATTCCAGAGCTTGAAGGATAGCGCGCGCTTCGCGCTCGGTCGGAAACGAACCATCCGCGAAAAATTGATTGATCTCACGGTCTTCATTACCCCGCAACACTACTCCTAGAGATGCAGGCAGCGAGCGCCCGGCGCGCCCGACTTGCTGGTAGTAGAGCACGGCGGATCCGGGCTGCTGATAGTGCACCACCCAACCAAGATCCGGCTTGTCAAAGCCCATACCTAGTGCCGAGGTTGCTACGACAGCCCGCAATTCATTACTGAGCAAGCGACGCTCTGCATCGGCTCGATGCTCAGCATTACGATCACTCCCTGTGTAATCGGTCGCAGATATTCCTCGACTTTGTAGCCATCTACTAACGCGCTTAGCATCCCGTTTGGTAAGTGTGTAGATAATGCCACTTCCAGGCAACAAGTCAGACATGATTGCATGAGCCAGCCATGCGAGGCGATTCGTAGCGTGACCCATACTGATAGCGTCGAGCGCAAGACCCTCCCGGTCAAGGCTGCCCCTTATCACTTGAACTTCTCCGCCAAACATCTGGTCTATGTCGCCAACGACACGGTCGTTTGCTGTCGCTGTGGTGCAGAGGACACTGATCGAACCCTGAACATCCGCGATCGCTCTGCGAATCATTCGGTACTCTGGCCTAAAGTCATGCCCCCAGTCGGAGATACAGTGCGCTTCATCAATTACTAGGAGCGATGTAGCGCTGACTAGATGTGGAAGGACTCCCTGGCGAAATTCAGGGATCCACAACCGTTCAGGAGATACAAAGGCGATATCTGCTTCCCCCTGGCAAATACTTGCATTAGCTGCTGCCCACTCTTTCTTGTTATCAGTGTTGATCATTACTGCATTCAACCCCCACTCCCTTGCACGCTCAACCTGATTCCGCATGAGTGAGATTAAGGGCGAGATCACGAGAGTCGTTCCAACCTTTACCGTGGGGAGAGACGACCTTCGTAGTAACTTCGTGGCTGCGAAGTAAACGGCAGACTTTCCCCAACCGGTCCGTTGGACTACGAGCGTCACCCCGGAACAATTGACGGCTGCATCAATAGCTTCCCATTGTCCTGGCCGAAATCCAGCCCCTGGCCCCATGGCATCTTGAATGACCCCAAGGGCGACCTCTCTTGAAAATTGTATTGGACGTCGTTTAATCAAGGGGTGCAAGTTATAGTTTCGTGATTCGCAATTGCGCCAGTTTGCTTTGCAAACATCTCACTGAAACAAGGCCACATTTCGTACTCTCGACTATCGACCACCCGGAAAAATGAAACAGGTAGTCATTACGTCTTACCACTTTTCTGATGCTGCCCGATATATCCGATGAGAACTAATTGCCTAGATTCCAACCAGGTAAAAGCAATACGAATTGTCTGTTCCGGCTTCTTACTCTTGCCAGAGCCAACATGCTCAAGTACCTGATGCCGATGCCCGTCATAGGTGCACTCGTACCAATTTGAAAATGCGTTTGCTGTGTGTTCCGCTTGACCACCACGCCAAAACCAACTTGCATCGATGAATTCCCTAATTGACATGTCTAGATCAGGACATTTCCGCTCGCCACGCTTAGCGTCTCGATACGTCGTCGCGAGCCATTCAAACACCTTGACAACATCATTAGGGTCTTCAAATGGAGTGTCTTCATCAGATTGGCTGTTCAGGGCAAACGCCAGTTCGTCCGTATATGCGTCACGCGCCCATTGAATCGCCTCCTGCACTGATCGAATCACTAACTCACCGGCCACAATCTCTGATGTTTGCCTTGATGCGCGGGACAATTCTTCGCGATAACAGTTGGACACTTCGCGCGCGCGATCCAAGCTAGTACCTAATTCATCAATCTCGTTCGTTAACTCGTTCACTTGTTGCCGAAGCTGGATGTTGTCTTGTTCAAACAACTTCAAAAGCTCTTCGGAATCGCCTGACTTCTTTGCATCCTCGATGGCGCGTCTGCTCTCCTGCTCCTTTACAAGCTGACCAATCTGTGCCCAGTCAAACTGTCTCGACGACCGACGATGTGCTAAGAGATCAGAAACTCGCTCAAGCACGACTTCTCGAAAGCCAAATTGACGACTCCCATCGTATTCAATCACAAGCTCTGAATTCCAAACGCGATGTATCGACCCTGAATCTGCGCGGCTAAAACCTGGCCAGTAAATCCTTACAGCTCCGTCCCAACAGTTAAGTGACTGGGGCAAATGATTCGCCAGGGCGATTGAAGTGAATTTATTCTCAGCCACGACGACCGATGCAACACCGGCCAACCAATCGGCGAGTGCGTCAGCACCAGTAACCGGTCGGTCGGTCTGATTTGTACAACTGACAAACACAATTGGATAGCGCCGCTGATGTGACTGCAATTCTTCAACATACGAGCACAAACTAGCTTCGTCTGCCCTGAGGACCCGCGCCACAGGATGCAATGGCAATAGGCACCCAAGCGCCCGGATGCAGTCGACAACGATGCGTGGCCTGGTTCGGGACCGTAACACAGGGCGGGGCGCCAAATGCTCTGCAGATTCAATATGGTTCGCGATGGAAATCCATGCAGCCCCTTCATCTTCGACAACTCCAACTTCTGTGACCCACGTCAACCCTGCGTCAGTATCGTCACTTATGCGATGACGAAACGCCCAGCAAAGCCCCGACGGGCGCTCTACGAGTTTCGACTCCACTTCTTCTTCGAGCGACGAATTCGTCCATAAGTGGCCGAATTCAAGCTTCTTGATTTCGCTCTGCGGCATGCGTCGCCATGCGCCACACAGCTTCGCGACGGTTTCAATGACGCTTGTCGCTCTTGCGACGGGAATACAGATTCGATATCGACTTTGCATTATTGACTCGACTTGCTTTCTGCTTTACTTACACTTCTCCGAACTTTGTTGGCGAGATGCTTGTTTACAAAGTGAAATGAACCATAACCCGCCAACGGAACCGACATCAATTGCCTCCAGTTTGCGCTCACTTTGCTCCGCAAACTTGCACGTAGGTCCCCCGTCTGACTTACTTTGGTGATTCGGCTGCAGCTTCCTGAGTCATACGTATCTAGATACACGCCTGCGAAGTGATGGCCCGGCCTCAATGACCGCGTACTCGTTATCAATTGGAACCGTTAATAACCAATCGTCATACTGCTACGCGTCACCTCGGCTGCCACTTGCCGAACCCGTTGGAAAGATATCCACCTTTGTCTCCAAGCATTTGCGCATGGAAAGATCTGTAGCGCCAATCTCGAACCAGCTCCCAGGCTTCTGGTAGAAGTCAAGTCCGCGGCCGATCTTGACGATCCACCCGTTGTCGATGCGAATCTCCCGGTCATGCATCGTCGCGCTAAACCGAACGTCTAGCACGACATCAGAGTCCGCAAGGCTCTGCTGCAACTCAAGGAACTTCTCCTTGACCTCGCCTAATTTCGACTCATCGTCGTAGCCCGTAATCAGGCTGATCTTCTTGACCGAACCGACCTTGACCACCGCCTCGCAGAACCGAACGAAGTTCAACACTTGGTGCTGTAATCGAACGTAGGGGTCCTCCAGGATGACTTCCTTTGCGCCGGACAGGTATGGGCCGATGATCGAGTCGTAACTGTGACCAACATCCCCGTACCGAATGGTGAAGTGCTGTTCCGAGAGGCCTGCGGCACGCACGTCGGATAGAGGCTCCGTCGATAGTCCTGGCGTTACGGGTTCTACAGAGTTCGTGGTCAGGTCTTGCACCGTGACATTGGAGGGCACGACAGTTGCTACTTCATGCACGTCCCGCGAGCGCACGCCCGCTTGGCGCCTTGCGGGGTTCTGGGTAGCAGTTGATCCCCTGGACTCCGGGCAGTGCACGATGACTTCACTACCGTCTGGACGGTAGTACGAAAGATTGATGCGCGCGAACTCATCATCTGGCTTCCGTTTGTTCATCTGTTCCTTCACACGACGCCGGCACTCAACTGCGTAGGACACATAATCCTCAAACTCAGAGTCGGATGGAGGGCCGTCCGGATGAAGAATCTTCAATAATGCACATACGGTTTTTTTAATTCCCTTCTCGTCACGCCCTTCAACTGCTGAGCCCAGACGAATGCGCTTACTGACTTCTTCGTACCTACTTGACTTGGCAAACTGATAGTGAAATGCTTCTGCTAAAAAATCAGTGATAAGCCCGTAGTTCGAAGTGAGCGCAGTTGAACTATTTTTCGGCATCTCCCAACCAGGCAGATAGCAGGCGAATCGATCCATAACCGCGAGGTCAAACTCTTTAGGTAATGGTGTAAACAGATCAAACTCCACAGAATCAACAACTTGTTCAATGGACAGATCGATGTTCCCCACAAAGGCCAGGCTCGCAGACGCTATCACCTCCACTCCTCTTGAGAAACGTCCATTGGCCATGAAATCTTTCATGATCTGAATCGAATCTGGATCGCGGATTGTGATCTTTGTCACCTCGTCAAACGCGACCGTATCCCAAAAGCCAACGAGCCCGATGCGATGCCGAGCGTTGTTATAGAACAAGGTTGACTTTGTCGCTTGACCGCCGCTCACAAGTGTTGAATATGGCGAAAATTCACTGAAGAAATAGGACTTCCCAGTGGAGCGCGGACCAAGTTCAATAAAGTTGAAATTGGCTTCGACCAGTGGCAATAGCCGTGCAATGAAGTGCAGCTTGACCCGATTTGTCAACTTGGCTGGCTCAAGCCCCAGCGATCTCAAGATTACGTCGATCCATTCGTCGCGAGTGAACTGCTTGCGTCCCTCAACGTAACGACCGAAATCAAATCGACTAAGTTGAATTGCTCGAAGATCTTCAACGTAGAACGCGTAGTCGTCCTCATCTATCTCGTTGCGAGCAATCGTCACCTCGGCCCATATACCACCCTCGAGCAACCGATCGTTGTCGCGATACAACTTGTCTGGGATAGCAACCCGTTGAGAATTGAAATTCTCAAGAGCGGCCCAATGGCGCTTTTCCTTCTCGGCATACCGGACATGCACCTTATCAATGAACTTGTGCTTCCCCTTGGTAGCAACCCGCGACTGTGCTGCATTTGACTCGTTCGGACGAACATAATTGTCCTGGAGTGTCGCCAGCACAGCCTCGGTACCCGCCTCGATCTCCGCTGGATCCGTACTTGCACAGAAACGTGCCAGTAAAAATTCAAGCACAAACGTAGGTACATTTGTGCCCTTCTTTATGCGATGGAGCAAATCTTTACGGACAACCCGTCCATCAAATGCCGCAACGAGTTTTTGATCGAGTGTGTCCATGATTTATACCGGGTAATCGGTCTCCAAATCCAATGTGGCATAAGTGGTCAACGTGGCAGCATCTTGGGCTTTGATCGTAAACGCTCCATGAAAATCCTCGTGCATCTTCATTGCGATCTGCGTAGAGTCCCCGGGTTTCAAAGAAAGCGTTCGAGTTGCTGGGTTTAGACAATTACTCGCCCTCACCTCGCCGACAACACGCCCACCCTCATCTTGGGCCTCCAACAGAAACTCGATAACGGTTTCGCCTGCGAAGAGATCACCGCCTTCGACCGTGACTTTCAGCACGGGCAGCCTCGTAGTGATGCGCTTGGCACCCTGTTTGTACTCTAGCCGCACGGTCATCGGGATCGCCTTGATACTGGACAGTGCGTCGAGTTTGAGTTCGATCACAGGCACGACGGCCTCCTGAAGTGACACACCCCCGTGCAAATACCGCTGCCCCGCCCGATAAGAGGAAATAGTGCGTGGTCCCGCCAACTGATTGAAGTCCCCCTTGATGCCGACGTGCGCGGCGTTCAGAACGAAGTTACTTTCATCGGACGACCCGTCCCCAAGCAGACTACGTTCGTGGACGTTGATCCAGTTGCCCACCGGCTTCGGACACACATCACCAGCTTCGAATCCGAGATTAATGAAGAATCCATGATCGGTGGCGATCACTACGTCCTTGAAGCCGAGCTTGCGGAGTTCATTCACCGCTCCGCGCAACCGTTTGAGCGCATCGTGGATGACATCGAGAGCACTTTCAGGGCTGTTCTCGAGCCTGTCATCGATCTCGTTGGTCCGCAGCACCAGCAGATCGACGGTGGCCGGAACGACGACCTTTCCGCGAACAAACTCGGCGAGCGGGGACTCTGCAAACCGATCCCCATAGGCGGATCGCAGTAGCATCATGCGCTGCGTCACATTAGCCAGAGCGAAATCACCAATAGACGGAACTATCACGTCCGCTTGACGGGTAAGCCTGAGACTCTGACCCGCCGTGGGCAACAAGCTTGCCATTCCGATTTGTGTGACCGTTGGCAACTGCGCGCAGGCGACGTGTAGCGTCGCCCTGCCGTCAGCAGCCAATTGGTGCTCTAGTGCCACCCCCAACTCAAAGCGAAGGGCATCAACCAAGATGTACGCGACCCGCCATCCAGTCGTCTGGAGCTTCGGAGCAACGAACTTGTCGAATACGTCTGCATTGGACAGCCGCCCGCTCGGTGGCCATCCGTCACGCTCAAGGTGGCGGACAAACGCTGCCTGAACATCCACCATGAGGCGCTGGTAGCGGCGGCGCGCCTTAGTGACGACGCTCCTAAGCACACCATCTGGATCGATGTGGTCACCCGCGATCTCCTCGAATTCGCGGTGGTGACGGTCCGTTTCACGAAGACTAGACGTATAGAAATCGATCAGCGCTCCCTGCGATCGTGTGTGCTCGGCAACGAATCTCGCGATGTCATCACAACTCTGCATCAGCGCCGTGGCTGTACGAATGACATCCCACTGAGCCTGGCTCTCGCCACGCCCCATCCACACCGACAGCTGATGACGATCGAGCATCTGGCGTACCCGATCAATATCATCGCTAGAAATCGCCTGGACCGTCTGGTCAAGGAACCATCTTTCTTCAAACGGGAACGTGTCTCTAATCCCGAAGTCCTTCAAGTCGGCGCACGCCGTCACCAACGAGAGCTCACTTTCGATCGCCTCTGCCCGGTCGATATACATCGCCTGCGTGCGAATGTCATTTCGGAGACGATCGCAGAGGTCATCCACGAGTGGTCGCGCTTCAAGGGTGGCCCGAGGCACGTTGCGCAGCGCTGGGGGAAGTTCCACAGGCAAGTCGAACGCGAACTCGCTAAACAACAGCAGACGCCAGAGCTCATCAGATACTGATGCCCATGTCTTACCCCTGGTGATTAACTTGGTTCCGAGACACGTGAGCAGGAGTTCTTTCGCCTCCGACACCCATGCTTCCTGCTTCTTAATCGCTTCCTTCTGTGCGTCGTTTGGGAAGAGGAGTGCAAAAATGATGTCCCGAGCGGACTCAACCTTGAGCGTTGACTGCAAGTTTGGCCAGCCCCCTCCGGCTCCAATCGCATCGATCACACCGAAATCGGGCGAAGACGAATGTGCAAATGCCTTTCGGATGTCGGTCGCGTAGTCTGGCTTAGCCTTCAAGCACAAGTTGACATAGTCGTCGCCGTCGCCGTCGGGGAACTCGCTGCCGCATCCGGCGTAGACGGCGAATGGATCGCGCTGGCGTTCCTCATCGCTAAGGGGTCGGGCAACCGGAACATACACAACAAGAGACACAACCCCGCTATTCTGCTGCGCCATCTTTTGGAACGCATACATAGCCTGTTCGCGCGCTTCAATACTGCTCTCGCTGGCATCAATGACGCACCGCTTATCAGCAGCCAGTAACAGGCACAGTTCGCGATACCTTCGATCAGCGTCATAGACCACGAGAACGCCGGTGCGTTCAAGCCGGGTGATCAATTCTTCCCGAATGTATTGTTCTATCTTCATCGATCACCTTAAAGTTCACATTCTCACCAGGCACTATCTCCGGAACAGACGAATCCCAGCCTCGTTCTCCAATGCATCGCAGATTAGCTTCGTCCGTTGCTCCAGAAAGCGTCGGAAACCACGGCCGGTGTTCGGATGCCAAACTCCGCTCTTGTCGTCGAAGGGTATCAGGTGCCGGGTCATCTTTCGCGCGAACCCGTTGTACTCGTCTCGCAGGTAGCGCATGTAGTTGCGCGGACTCTTTGACCCAACCTGCTGATTTTCCTCCGCAACCAGCAGGCAGATGTTTGAGATACTGTTGTAGAGCGTTGAAGGTATATCCTCGATGATCAGCGGCTGGCGCGGAAAGATATGGTGTCGATCCTTCCGATTCGCGCGAGTCGAGTACCTATCGGTTGGGATCGGATTTAGGCCATCGTCAAAGAGATACACGGGCCGGCGCCGGAGCAGCATGCAGTACACAGCGCTTGTGATCGCCGTTGCTGCCGCGTACTGGGTCTTGCGGACATCTATCGGCTCAACTTGCGGCTTATACCTAAACACCAGAGATGGGTTGGTGGCGAGTTTTTTGAAGAACTTCAAGTCATCGGGAACACAACGGTTAAAGTCACGACCTGAATAGCGACTGCCGACGCTTGTCGCCCAAAACCATTTGCGAATCTGCTCCGTTTGCGATCGGCTTGGGCCGCGGTCATTCCATAAGAAGAAGCACGCCAGCATTGACAACATGTAATCCGACGCCAGGTAATCGCGGCTGAGGACGCAGAAATTCTGCCGAAGATAATCGGCCGCCTTTCCAACGCAAGGGCCGAGACGATTCCAGTCGCGGGCTAGGGACTTGCGAAGACCGGGGTTTGCCTTTGCTTCCTTGTCCAGTTTGCGGATCGTGCTTTCGATTGCCTGACCCCGCGCCTCGGTGCCGCCGCGAATAGCTGACAGAGCGAACAAGATCGGTTGTTCAGGTATGTCGTTAAAGGACTCGTCCAAATGCTCGCGAACCTCGTGAACAATATCGCGCAGCTTCAGTGACTCAGCCTGCGTGAAGATCGCGTCGGCGGTGGTCACCTTCATGCCTTGGGTATTGATCCGAAGGAAACATTCGCGGATCTCGCTTACATGCGCCTTCACGAACATCACGTGCATGTTGTAGCCCAATACTCGTCGCCGGCACTCTCGGATGCGCTCGATCTTGCGTGTGCCCATGCCATTGACTTTCTGGCGCCACTGGGGATTCAAGATCACTGAGAGCGACACAAATTCGCCGTCAACCGGCCGGCGGTAACGGATCTGCTGCCCGTCGTCCTGGTCGGAAAGTGATAGCACCACTCGGGAAAAGTCGATAGGACGCTTCTTAGCGTTCTCCAGTTGATCTCCCTGACACACGTGGTGTAGCACCGAAATTCGCTGCTGACCATCAATGAGAAACCACACTTTCGCATTGTTCGTGTTGAACGCCGGAAGAACGTGGTACTTCTGCCGAAGATAAAGGCGCTGGCTCTTGGGCGTTTCCCACACTAACACGACACCGATTGGCATGCCACGCAAGATGCTGTCCAGGAGTTTCGCGGCCTTTGGTCCGTCCCAAACAAACTCCCGTTGAAGATTCGGAATGGCGAACTTGCCTGAGTCCACGTCGCGGAGCACGGCCGATACGCGGCGTTTCTTGATGGTGATACCTTGGCGCTTCAATCGATTTCGTCTCCCAACATCGGTTCCGCGGCCTTTATCTTCCGCGGTTTCTTCTTCGCGACAGCACCGGCAAGGTCAACATAGAGATCCTCAAGCCCATGCGCGATCGCGATCGACTTGTCAGTCTTGCACTTCAAACGAACCCGATCCGGAGCGATGGTCAGCGCCATGTGCGCCCAGTCATAATCGCCTGCGTCCAATTCTTCCCATGTCTCCTTGAGCTTCTTCTGCCACGGCTTCAATTTGAATAACCGCCACAATGGTGCCGCCGTGATCAGGACGCCGTCATTGAGATTCGGCTTCCAGAACCCCGCGATTCGTAAAAGTTCATCACTGAGCTCTTTGAGTTCCATTTCGAGGTCAATCAGTTCTTCTAACGATTTGTCGTCTGCCGTTGACCGATTCGCCTTCCCACGCAACCGCGACGAGTCCAGCGATACCTGTTTCAACTTTGGTTCAATGAAATCGTTGATTACAGTAAACAGCGTCTGGTCGGTGAGGCGGTGGTAGTAAATCCAGAGCGTGTAGCTGCCAGACGCGGTGGAGAGCGGCCAGTAGATGGGCGCTTGGCGGCGGCTCTTGGAATAGCGTTTCAGGTGGTCGGCGAAGAAGCCGGCGGGCTTGCGGAAATAGTCGCGCAACGACTTCACGCCGAGGATTTCGCAGGCTTCGTGTTCGATGGCCTCGGCCGTGGGGCCACCATCATTGCCACTCCAGATAATTTCGATGACCTCCCGGACGCGGCGCTCGATGTCCAGCGGATGATTCGGGTCATCCACGACGATGCCGTCCCACGGGATGCGGACGGGATAAGCGGCGGGCACGTCCTCCAGGCGGGCGGGCAAGCCCTGCGCGTTCTGCAACTGGCCTGGCGAACAGACCGGCAGCGGCGCAAACGAGTCGGGCAACTCCGGCGCGGCCTGCTCGCCCGTCGCATACCGGATGTCCCACCGGCCAAAGGCGACGCCGACTATGTGCGACAAGAGATCGTGGGTTGCGGATAGAAACAACGTCTTCGGCAACAATGACTGGCTCCGCCGCCAACTAACCAATGAAGTTGGAGAACACTGTAAGTATTCTGCTGCTAACTCCAACTGGCGGTTTGCGTAAAAGCATAATTTAGTGACAGCCCTGCTTGCCCCGTCGCGCTTTACTAGACGATCGATGAGTTCGTCCGCGGACGCCGCTACAGCCCAAGCCGCCTCCGGGCCAAAATCTCGTCTATCTGGCAATGCGCCTGGATGAAGGCCAACCTCCAATGCGATTTCGTGCCGCGCTGCCTCGTCGAGACCATATAGCTCACTTACTTCATTTTCTATGCTCCACGACGCGCCGATGATTCGCAGGAATCTGTCCTCTTCATTCGCAAGCCGAATACGAGCGAGTTGTCGAATGTCCCCCCTCAAGGGTTGGTGCATCCCAAGAAAAAAGGGCGAAACAAATTGAATCGAGGTCTCATTACTTTGCTCAATCTCGGCGATCGCGCTCCAAGCTTGTGCAACTAGGGCATTGAGCGCTTTCGATTTTCTGCCCAGATCATTGGGCAATGGCAAGTTGCCCACAATGCCTTGGGTGTAGTCCCGGGCAGCCCCGCCGCGCGTCACAGCTCCAATCGATTCAGCGGACAACTCAATGAAATATGCTATGACTCGACTCATGAGAATTCCGAGAATTGGGTTGACGAGTGCGGAGTCATTGACGGCAATCACGGGGCCCTTTTGACTATAAAAACACCCCGCAGGGCAAAGTCGCACGCTTAGATTGCTGGCTGTCCGACCGGTATAAGTCAGTGCACGCTTAAAGTTGTATTCTAAATTCTGCGGTCGACTGAGGAGTGATCCAGCGGAATCAAAGAAATTGCGGATTTCAGCACCGTCATTCCCCCATCGAACAACCAATTGAAGATCCTGAAAATATGGGGAATACTCTCCTCCCTTCGCATAAAATATCCAAGGTTTTTGCTTAAAAGTGCTCTCCAAGTCTTGAGCTAGAGAATCGGCCTCTATCTCTACACGCAGGCGAAGAAATCGAAAATTGTCGGCCGTGATTGTTCCTTGGCGAGCTGTGGCATAGTTACCCTCTAGTTTTGGAAACGTCGCCAAAATGCGCCTCAGTGTGGGCGTAATCCAGTATGAGACGCGAGCAGCGGGAATTGCTTTGAACAGGGAACACAAGGCGACAAAGGTCTGGTGTTCGGATTCGACGCCGTGATTACTCACCGACCACAACAAATCGCGTTGTCGATCCGCTGACCGACCTAGTCGAAAAAAGAGCGAGGGGAACTCCTCAGGACGTCTGGCGAGAATATAGGCAGCCGTCTCTACGAGCGCCGCATCAAGCACGCCCAATCCAAGGTCAGCGCACTCCTGAACGAAATGTTGTCCAAGGAGATTGGTCCTTCTCCAATCCTCTAGTGTTGTCTTCGTAAGCTGCGTGCGATTCACGATCGCGCCAAGCCGCCCATCGGAACCTAGGACCGCTCGGTTTCGCGCTATAAAGGCAGCATCGATGTCTTCCTTGCAACTGGGATAACCCAGCGCCATGAATGATGTGGTATTCAGCGAAGGTGTCCCAAACGGCGGATTCATCACCACCACGTCATAGCGTTTGCGGCAGACATCAATGAAGGCGAAGCCCCGCGCCGCGTCCTCGGCAAAGAGCCGGCGCTGGAAGCCACCGCCGCTTTCGGTTTGCTCGGCGTAGTCGCGGAGTGCTTCGTAGATCCGTTCTTCGATGCGCTCCCAAAATCCTTCCGAGGTGAGCGAGCGGATGTCAGCATCAAAGAGGTGAGGGGTCGTTGCCTGACGGCGGGCGTGTTCAATGGCGCTGTGGATTTCTTCTTCGATCTTGAGCAGCGAGCCGGCCTCTCCCGCCAGTTGCATCTTGTCGAAGATGGCCTCCAGCAACCGCAAGCAGACGCCGCGTTCCGCCGCCGGGAATTCGCGCTCAACGAATTCGCGCAGCAATTCCTTCTCGCCCGGCATCGGCTCGGCGCAGACGATGTTCGAGCGTTTGATGGCCGGGCGCTCCGCTGGCTTGAGGCCGAGCCGTTGCCACGCCTTCTGCGCGCGCAGCCAGAGGGAGAGGCCGGCGATCTGGGCGCAGCGCGGGTCGATGTCGATGCCGTGGAGGTTGTGCTCGATGATGAGGCGGGGCACGTCCTTCATGAAGGCGTCATTGCCGGCATAGGTATCGTGCAGGGATTTCATCCCCGGCGGTCGGCTCAGGGCGTCCGCGCCGAGCTTTTCCTCCAGCGCCCAGGCTTCGTGGTAGATGACCTCGAACAGGTCGAATGCGTAGAGGCCGAAGTGCATCGAACCGCAGGCGGGATCGAGCATCAGGATGGTGCGCGGGTCTTTGAGCGGGCGGTGCGGGATGTGGACGGGTTGTTTGAGCAGGTCTTCCTGGGAGAGGTTGTCCTGCTTTGGCTGCTCTGGAGCGGTATCTCCGGCCTTAAGGAAAATCTCGGCGGGCCGGCGGACGAGGTAACGGCACTGTTCCTTGAGAGTGGTGTCCGCTTGCGTCATCTCGTACCAGATGCGGCCGAGGGTGTTATCCGTGAGAAACTCGACCACATAGCGCGGGGTGAAGAACTGATTGCGCACCGCCAGTTCGCGACTGTTACGCGGGGCAGCGGATTCCTCGCGCATTTTCTTGCGCTCTTCTTGGCTGTTGAAGTACTGATAGAGCCAACCCACGGTCTCGTCTTCGACCCACAACATATCGAGATCGATGCTGTTGAGCTGCTCCAACACTCTCACCAACGCTGCCTCGTTTGGAAACAAACAACCTTGGGGGCTGAACCGATCAAACAACACGGCCAAATCAACTGATAGTTCATCGAAGATGCTAAACAAATAACACGCGTATGCGCTCCCCGTCTCGCCGAGCGAAGCGCCGGCAACTCGCGTGTACAACTGGAACCCCTTCGATTGGTAGCCGTTGCACACGGATTCAATGATGATTCCGCGCGCCTCGGCCATTCGAAGAGCCACGAGCCGGTTGAGAACGGTGAATGCCTGCGCGCGAACCAGACGCTCCACCGCTGCTCGCGCACCACCCGCTGGACTGGTTGCGATGTAGTGCTCAATCGTTTCGCGGAGAATTCGAGCCGTTGAACGCTGTGTGTCGTTCAAATGCACAAGCTTGCCCAGCTCAGTAATCACTCCCGAGCTCGGATCGATTCCGTACTCTTGCTGGCATTGGCGGGTGAATTCATCCGTGAGTATGCGCCGGGTATCGCTCACAAACCGAGCCAGGCGGTTGCGGGTTGATTGGTCGAAACTCATAAGAACTCAGCCCTTCACCTGGATGGTCACGTCGATCTCACTGTAAAGAACGAGCTCCTCTTTGAGATCGGTCAGTTGCGTGATGACGCCGTCGAGGTCCGTTGCGGATTTCACTGCGCTCGGCATGGCAACGGTACGGGTGAGTTTGGTCATCCCACTTTTCTTGGCCTTGGCCTTCTCCTCCTCGAATCGATCGAGCTTCCGCTGGCGGCCGAGCAACTCAATTCGCCGTTTCAGCTCGCCGCATTTGGTCGTGATCATGAAGTCCTGATTGAGCAGCGTCTTGAAGCCAGCGAGGTCCGATGTAGTTTCGGTCGACAGCCCGTCGAATTCGCCGAGCACCTTGCCCTGCTCCTCTTGGGTCAACTCGAGCCATTCTGGGAGCCGCTGAAGATCCTGCTGGGCGTCCTTGATCGACTGCTTCTGGCCCAATACCATCGCCATGGCAGCATCACGGACTCTGGACTTGATGCCGGTGAGCATCGTATTCAGATCAGCGGCGTGGGAATAGAAATCGGGTTGGCCGAGCCGGTCCTTCAACTGCGTGAGCTCGTCAGAGAGATCGGCTTTGAGTTGGCCGGGCACCCCCATGTCGGGAAGTGCCGCGACTTCCTTTCTGTGGGACTGTAGATCGCGCACGGTCTGCTCAAGGCCATGCTTGAGCCCACGTTCAACCTCCAATGCCCACCGGAGCTCCGAGTACAACAAAGAATCAGATGCGCCGATGCGCTGCACGGCATCAGAAGCATCGGACTGCATGATCTCCGCCAGGCCCAGCGTTAGCGACTGGACCTTGTCAGCCCCTGGGAGCCCCAGACCCGCGAGCTTCTCTGCGAGCGGACCAAACTGATGCTGAAACTGCGGGAAGCTCTTTGTGGCAGCCTTACTGATCTCGTTTTCAAGCGGCACAACCGCTTCGCCGACCAACTCAGTCATCCGCTCCGCCGCCCTAGCCAACAGCTCCATCGACGGCCGCTCATCGCGCAGAGAGACACCGACGGTCTTGAAAGACTGATTGGTCTTCAGAGCATCGATGGCCTGCTGGCCATTGACCGTCACTTCGCGGCCGGCGACTTTCAGCTTAACCTCGCCGGCGATGAGCATCGCTGCGAGCAGATAGCGGAGCGTGTCGGGTGACCAGCCGAACGGAGCATCACTGAAGTGGTCGCTGAGGCGCTTGCCGTCCACCGTGCCCTGCTTGTCCAGGTGGTCACGGATGCTGGTGATGGCCTTGTGGTCGGTCTTGATCCGCGGAGTTCCACCCACGATCTGGACCAGACTCAGCGGGTCGAGTTGCGAGGTCACGGCATTGAGATTGCCGAGACGAAGGAACTTCTCAGCGAGTGCGGTGTCGGCTCGTTCGGGAGCTTCTCCGTAACGGTCAAAGACTTGCTGGGCGACGGAAGCTAGGTTCTTGCTCGCCGCGGCGGTCAGCTCCTGGTCGAGGCTGGTGACGGCCGTCGTTTGGCCGCGGAATATGAAGGACCCGCCCAGTAACCCTTTTCGCAACAATGGCATGAGTTCGAGCGTGCGAATGCGCTCGGCCTTGTTTACCTGGCCCGCGCAGTACTCCTTAACTTCTTGATCCGGGTCGTTGCGGAATCGCTGGCTGATCTCCTGGCAGCGGTAGATCTCTGCCACCTTATCGTCGACGTCGGGGTTGGCCCGACCGACGATGTAGATCGTTTGCTGGCCGTTGCGTTGCCGAGACTCATCAACCAGGCGCGTGCGAGCGGTGTCGTAGTCATTGGGCGGCACGAACTCGACCAACGTTTGAATGGTCTCGCGATCACCCGCCAGGCTTGCCGCGATTGATCCGGACACGGCCTTGAGTCCTGAGCTGACGGCAAGCGTGCCGTTGAGCCGCGTTGATGGCAACGGCGTGAACACCTCGCGAAGGGCCTCGTTCGCGATACGACGGGTATCGATGGAGCGGAGCGGGATCGCGGCCCGGTCCTGCTCAATGTCGTTCATTTTCTCGCTGTAAAATCGGAGCTCGCCATTCTCCTCACCCAGCGGAACAATTGTGTCGGCGACCAATTTCTTGACCGCCGCTTCAACGGCATCCCGCTGCGAGGGGAGATCGACCGAATGATGCATGAGGCTCGCGACGTTCTGTACGCTGATGGGCAAATTACCGAGTACCTGGAGAACTGCGACAGTCTTCGCAACGCCCATGCACTCGGGCGAGTCACCGAATCGAATCACGACCTTTCCGACCGCCTTGTGAATCGACGGGAAGGCACGCCGAATGTCCTTCTCCAGCGCGTCGTACAACGTCACTGTGGTTGTTAGCCAGCCAACAGGCTGGTCCGCAACGGGGGGCTCCCCATCGATACCCTCGACCAGGATGTCCTGAATCACCTTGATTGCAGAACGGAGCCCAATGCCACCCGTGCTCTTGGCCAGAGCACCCAAGAGATGAAGCAGGATGTCGAAATGGGCTGGAAGGAATGGATAGAGGTTGACGAACTCCTTCTGTTCCAGGTCCGTGTTGTAGAACTTAGCATCCTGGAGTTTGGTGGCCTGCCGGAGTGACTGACCCTTATTCTCGAAGAGTTCTCCCAGAATCTTCTTGCCTTCTGCTGACTTACCGAGCAGTCGCTCGTAGCAGATCTCACGGATATCGCTGGCTTCGAGATCTATCTGTATCGGGAAGCGAGCACTGAGTTTGTAGAGCTCGGGGGAGTTGAGTGCTGCTCGCGGATCGTCCGCCGCCAACGTCTGCTGGGCAGTTCCCATGATCCACACCTTGCCACCACCCAGCCCCTTGAGATTCTTGGCCAGGCCGTCCAGATTGAGAATAAGGCTTTGCCGCGATGCCACGTATTGCCCAACCTCGTCGACGACAAAGATGATGTGCTCCTTGCCAGAGGCCTGCCTGGCAATGTCAATCATCTCTTGTACACGCTGGACTTCGAATTGGACGAACTCGCTCGTACCGGTCGAGAACGAAGTCGGTGTCTTAAAAATGGCCGGGTACATCCGGTGAGCGATATCCGGGATCAGGCTGTCGATCACCAAGGGGTCGCTCTGTACGGTGGCCCATTCGGTGTCCAGCTCGTCCTTGATGATTTTCAGGAATTCACCGTAACGGTCGTCCTTCTGGAGTTTCCGCTCAAAGGCGGCTACTTTGAGATTTCGTGAGTATCCCGCCCACTGCAACACCTTGTAGTAGAGAACCGTTGAGACATCTTCCATCGTGGAGCCGGCAAGCATCTCGCTCGCGAGGTCAAGCAGAATGACCGCCGCAGAGTGCTGCTTGGCAACCGACGCGAGAAGTGCCTTGGTCTGCGGCTTCTTGAAACGATCTTGGAGGTGCTTCAGAAACGGTTCGCCGTCCACCTTGACCCGGTCGTCGAGCGCCATGCCCAGGTACTTCGTGAATGAGCTCTTGCCCGATCCATAGAAACCGGACACCCAAACGCCGACTTCGTGTTCGCCACCCGCTTGCATCGCAAGCTGCATCTTCGACAACAGCTCGTCGAACTGCTCCTCAATATGCTCTGTGACCACGTACTCGGAGATCTCGGAGTGCAGGCGATTAGCCTGGGAAGCTCCGTAGGTAATGACCTTCTCGATCGTCCGGTGAATGTCGCGATTTGAATCAAATAGTTGCTCTAGCTTCATACGAAACTCTCCAGATCGATACTGTTATCCACCGACGTGAACTGACCGATAGTTGCCGTCTTCGTGATAGAAACCCAGGAACTTGAGCCGGGTCTTCCCGGTGCGGACGCCTGGATAAAAGAACACCGTTGGCACGCGGAACATACCTTCGAGGTTGCTCTCAATTGCCCCGATGCGGATGTACGGGTGCAGTGCTTCCAGGTCGGTTACCAGAAGGATCGTGTTCTTCCGCGCTTGGAGTGCCTCGAGCGATTCTTCGAGTCGCTTCTGCAGAACTCCTTGAGACAGGAAGTTCGAGATGGCGTCGTTTGTCTTCTTCCATTGAAGGGGATCTTTACGATCAGCGTCAACCCATAGTTTTCGAAGCGGCGCCTTGGCTAGGAGATCTGCGATCACATCCGCGATCGAGAAGCGAGCGACTTCCCATCCCTCTTTGCGTAGCTTTGCCGTCCATGCCGGAAGTTCCCGTTTGACTTCCAAGATCTGGCTCGGCGGGAATACCAGGTAGTAGACCGGCTCAAAGCTCGCGTGCGTAAGTTCGCGCCCTTGCTTAACACGCTCCATGAGCTCGTTGAAATCAGCTCTTAGCGAGGACATCTGCCACCTCCTCAATAGTCTTAAGCGGCCAACTGATTCGGATCACGTCCGCCGCTACCTGGATAACGACCAGCCCCTTGAGGCTGATACGTCGAAGCTCACTGATGACTTCAGCCCGATCAAGGCCGAAGATTTCCCAATCTTCGTGTGATGCAATCGCGTTGTCCGCGATTCCCGAGAAGTGGAGCTCGTAGGCCAACAGTGCCGCCACTTTCGGTTCCATGCGAAAAGGCAGAATACGGCGGGTCCCCTGAGATCCGCGTTCAAGCAACCCAAAGTCTGAACAGCAGCCGGTGAGATATGCCGCGACACGGCGAACAGTGGAGTCCGCCCACTGCTTGCCGGTGCGACCCGCTGCGTTTGCTCTGGTCACAAAATCTCGGGACTCGTCGTTGGAAAGTTCATGGCGTCCGGCTACATAAGCACCCCAGTAAACCTCTCGGACAAAGTCAGCCAAGATGGCGTTTGCCCGCGCTGTATAGAGGAACAGCAGTTGTTGAAGTTCACGAGCCGTTAGCGTCGAGTGGAGTGCTCGAAGCAGCAACGCAGGCTGTGCGCCATTTGTGAGGTAGCGAGGTGCAAAGCACTCGGCGACAATGTTTCGAAGCCTACGGGCAGACACATTCGGAAAACGACCTGAAGAGAGCGCCGCGTCGAACAGTTTGCTCGCGTCCATATCGGCATGCCAAAGATCGAACAGCACCGCGGTCTCGGTTTGCATGCCGAGGCCAGCTTGAAGCTGCGTCGTGTAGGTGCGCTGTGTCATATTGCCGAGAAGAATGGAAACACCTCCGTGGAAGTCTGAAATGCTGCCGCATAGTGAGCGGCGACACCTCGCCAAGAATCACGCTTGCTCAGATCGGCAGCACGCCCCATTCGAACTGGACCGATCGCGGGCGTCGGAACGCTGCGTGCATGCGCCTTAACGGTCTCCAATGCCGACTGATGATCCTGGACTAACTTAGACAGTCGCTGCGCCGACTCCGGGCGTAACAGCAGTCGGTGAACGGATTGTTCCGCGTCGTCTGGGAGGCGAAACAAGTGAAAGACGCTGCCAACGCCGATGCGGTCATCGTGGACACGAGCCGCAGCCCGGCAGACCCCATGAAACTGAGCCAAGACAACCGTCTTGGGAACAGCAGGAATAAGGAAGGCACTGCCCGTAGCGCCGAAGAATGCGCTCATCCACCAATTGGACTGAGGCCTCTCTCCCAAAAATCCGACCGCTAGACGCAGCGTAGCTATCGTTTCGATTAGTTGTTGTTGACTCATTGCAACCGACTCACGTTTCGGTGGTTGGGGGACCCGCCCTCAACTTTGACCAATGCAGTTCGCCGGAATAGCCGTGCGAGCGACGTCATCTGCCCCCCAGTGTCAATGAATGACCAGATCTGTATTGAGCCACTGGGTTTGATATCCACTTGCTTCACCCACTGGCAAACAATAGCGGGAGAGCCGATCGCCAGCCAAATCCTTTGTTGGCGGGATGCAAAGGAAGATTCGAACCCGAAGTTCTTGAACATGTGACCCCTAGATAATGTAGGCGAAACCACAAACGACCGCGACCAAAAGTGCCCCCTCCCCCCGACTTTGAATCTGCTCGAATTCAGGAAATTCCGTATCGGCCCGGCCGGCTAGACCCTGTGCACCACAGAAGGCAACCGCCGCAAGGCGTCGCCCCAGTAGATCCAGCCAAGTCACTTCAAGGATACGAATCAATCCCCCGGCTTGGCTCATAGCCGGCCTCCCGTACCGTCCGGAGCTCCTTCAGCACTAGATCCGCATCCGCGCAGACCTCTTGCATCCAAGCGATCATCCCGGTGGTGGTCACGCCCTTGGCTGAGAGGGTGGCCAACTCCTCGACGATCGCACGACCTGCGCCACCAGAACGAGTCTTCGCTGCTAGTTCCTCAAAGTACTCCGCCTGAGTAATCCGATGCACACGCTCGGTAGCGATGCCACGAATGCGCTCTGCCCAGAAGGCGACGATGAGGTCAAGGAAAGTCGGCGATGGGTGTGAATAGAAAATATGCGCCCACGAGGTGTTTGCCTCAGAAGAGACCTGGATAGACCAGCTATCTGGATCCATCTTGAACGTCTCCGCTGCCACGCGAATGGCCTCTTTGATCTGCGGATAAGTCGCCTGCTCAGGAATGGTGATGACGATGGTGGCTTCGTATGGCATGGAATGGGTCTCAGGAGCTGTAGGAGCCCAAAGATAAGGTCGGTCGGTGAAACAACTAGTTCATTCTGGCGGTGCGGGACGCGGCTATCCCTCGCCCCTGTGTGGATCCATCTGACCTCCACACTGATCGCCGAGGTGCGACTGGAACCGTCGTCCTTGATCGTGCAACTTGAATTCACATCAGGACTACGCTCCAGAACCTCCGGCCCCGCGCCATCGCCCGCCTTCCTGGAGAAGACCGTCGTGCGAACTGGATGGTTTAAGGTGCTCTCTGTTCATGGCCTGCACCGACGGATTAGCGTAGGTAATGCAAATGCGCCCACTCCCTTCACGCCCTGTTCAGCCATCCAGCGAGTTCGTCTCTCCCAGAACGCGACCTTGAATCTGTTTCGTTTGAGCCGCCGACAGCTTCCGAACCTGTTGTCCAATTCCACCCCAATAGGAAGTTACTGCTGGCAGCGCCCCGACCTCGGCGATAAAGGCGTCCGACGCAAAGCGGAACTGCTCAACTGCCGCCTGAAGCGCAGCGTCAGTTCCTGCCGCATCCGCGATCTCTCCTGACCTTGCACATGCCGCGACGATCCACTCGGCAACCACTAGCTCTGGCTGCTCGCCCAGATTCCAGCTTGTTCGCTTGAAGGTAGTGGGAAGGAGGAACTCCACCCACTTGCAGAACAGAATCGCACGCACCGCAGCGGTTCGTGGTCGCGGACCCTGTGCCAATGCGAAGAGCGCGTCAGAATCACCCACGGCACTGGCGACCCGGAGAGACGGCCCGGCGCCCGGACTGGCAAGGCAAGCGTCGCGCACTCGCTGTACCCACTGGTCCGGATCTTCTTGCTGACCACGCCCTGTGAGCATCTTGATCTGTTGACCGATCACCTTGATGGCTCCGGTCTCTGAATATACCTCGATGAGTTCGCGCACCAGATCGATTGCGGGTGACTTAATGAGCCTTCCATAGTGATCCACGAATCGCTCGATAGATAGGTCATCAAGCCGGAGCAAGAATCCAGCTTCCTCAGAGGGAGCGCGATCGCTCTTGCAAGCGGCAAGCCGCATCATGTCTGCCTGCCACTCACATAGGCTGGTCACCGAAAGAAGGTCGTGGTCATCCATCCAGAGCCAGGTCGCATCGGTTGCCTCGATGTCCACCAGAGCCGCGCGCCAATCAAGTGCTCGCTTTGATCGCCGAACCGTCATCATCCGACCAGAGTCCCGATCCCTGCATATCACGCGGTGACCCGTCGCGGTCTCTTCGAACCGCACCTCGTAGTCCCACTGCACGCCCGGGGCAGGAGAGTGAGTCAGCGTCAAAGAGATCTCGGTTTTCATCACTTTCCATGCTAGGCGCAACCTCTCAGGCGCCTCAACGTTGGCCGACCGTACTTCTGTCAGCCCTGTGCGAATCGGCCTGAATTCCTAAAATGTGCCGCATACAGAAATCCAGGTTGGCATGGTTTCAGGGGGGCACCGGCGGGGTAAGGTCAAACGCGTTCGTAGAAACTGACAAAGCGCCAGACTTTGCACAGTTCAATTTTTACCGAGTGCAGGCCGTAGGTGAAGGCAAGCAAGGTGCGCCCCGGTTTGGCTGATGATTTTTGGCCACAGGTCAAAATGGTGTGCATGACAACGATGCCACGGGATTGCGGTCCCCGTAGTCGATCATCGTAGATGGCGATCGGTACGTCGAGCTGCGGGGGCGATTCCAGGAGCGGTGTGCAGAAGAAATCGAAAAGATTGAAACTCGCTTGGAAGACAGCAAGGTGAGCAGCGCACGTCGAAAGAAGTTGGAAGAGCGCCGGGACCGCATACAAGACCCCGATGATGGGTGGCAGGCGTGGGTCGAGAGTGGCGGAAAGCGCGGACTGGCGGGCTTCCGCAAACTGATTCAAGAGTGGCTTGCCGGAGATGTTGATTGGTCGCAGTCAGACTCGTGGCCCAACGGCTGGGCCGGCTAGGACCAAGCGATGTGGTTCTTCAACGACATGGATGGCGAGATGCTTGATGCACCTGGCGTGGTGGTCGTCGAGCGAGATTATGCATGCGCCCTGCCCTGGCACTGACGCTACCCGGCCTTGCCATAAATATTCTTCGAGTGGAACTCCACAAACTGACGCATAGGCTGCATTTCTTCAACTCTAGGAGTCAAGAGTGCCATTCCCTCTTTCAAATTAATGATCGTTCCACGCTCAGGGTTCGACAGAACCGACTCAGCAAGTTTGGGATGTCGCTTCACGCGGACCTGGCCACGGCTAATACACAGTGTGAATAATCCGGCGTCGAACAAGCGATGCAATGTCGGAGTCAAGACAAGGGCATTGCCTAATGCGTCCGGTCCTCTTTCGGACACCGGACGTATGTGCGCCACTTCCAGAGCACTCGCCAGCCTTGAGGCGGGGAGTTTCGCTGTCGACAATCCGGTGACCGCGCATCGATATCCGTAGGCAGTCAACACTGTGTCGCGAAATGTTGCGTTTCGCGCATAAGCCGCGACTTGTAACTTCCGTCGCTCGACAAGCGGAAGATCTGCATCAACACTGTAAACCCTTGTTCGAACATCTGACGATGAACCAAGGGCCAAGATTTCCATCGCATTTGCAGCCGGCATCTCCCGGACTGACCTGCCCTGCAGCATTGCGCCACGACGGGCCGCGGGCACCTCACGAAGCCGATGCTCTACCGGCGTGTCATTCACGACCAGTGGAACCACTTGGTCGAAAGAACGAATTCCCCCATCGAAAGTGACATGCCACAGCCCGTTGGGGTTACGCGTTGGGGTATCCGAGATTTCAGTCCAGCCGACAAACGCCTTACGCCCACCCTTGCGTTTTGGCTCGTAGATCAAAGCACAGATAGGTTGCGCTCGACTAGCACCCTGAAAAAACTTTTGATACGTAGTCGGGAATTCATAGCCGGAATCAGTGTCGGCGTATCCCGTTTCTTCCCGACTTTCGAGGACTATGAAGCGCATTGTTGTTACTTAGCCTAGCACACTGTGAGCATCATTGACCTTTATCAACGCCCCCATCAATTCTGCCAAACCCCCCACCCCCGCTTCCGCATCCGCACCGCAAGCCGCACCTCCGCCGCCTGCGCTTCCACGCTGTTCTTAAACGCCACCTTGTACTTCGGCACCAAGTCCAAGCGCAATCGCTCGCCGAACTTTTTCACGTACTTGCAGCTCTTGTATCCAGTCAGGTGCTGAGTGAAGCGCACCTCCGGGTCAATACCAGTCGAACCCACATAGATGCACAGCTTCCCCTCTTTCATCTCGGGGTTCTTTGCAACAAACTTCTTGTCCTTTAGCACCGCCGGGTTCAGCTCTATTACATAGACGCACGGTTTCGCTGCTGCCATGTGCTGGATTATGCCAAGGCATAGCAATGACCGCTCGCGATGGATTTGGATCAAACGCCTCCGAAGCCCAAGAGCTATTCGAATCAGATAACGGTTGAAACGAACTCCGATTAGGCACGGGTAGCGCGAGCGCTGGCCTCAGCTATAAGTTGCAGCAGTTTGACTTTGGATCGCGGCAATGCGCTTCCTGTTCGTCCTTCAGCTGCCCACAGGCTTGTTAGGTCTTGTTGCAGCTGCACGATTTCTAACTGTTGAGGGGTTGGATCCGGCTTCCGGTCTGGCGGTCGCCCCCCCGTTCCACCCACGCGATCGTTTGAGATCCGTCGTGGATGAACATCTGCAACCTTCGAATGCCTAGGTCGGAGTCCAATGGCTCGTTGAGATTTCATTGCCAACTTCGCCGATGACTCGGTTCGTTCGAATGAGTGATGAATCCAAGATCCCTGGCTCTGAGAGTAGACCTCCACACGCCATCGAGCCCAACGAGGCATACCCGGGACGTAGCTAGCCATGCCATCATCGTGGGGACTCTCTCCCTGGCTGATACGACGTTCCCGAGCCGCCATCTCTGACGGCCGAAGAATCGTGGGACCCGTACTGCCTGAATTGCGTGCCTTCTTAGTCACCCGTGTCTGAAGCATAACTGGACTCCCACTCGAATCACTGCCACCTCTACACTGAATTTTCCCATGCCCCACCCCCGCCCCATCATCGCCACCACCCTCCTCTCCCTCTCGATGATCGCCGCGACCACCCTCAGCCCAAGCGCCGTGGATGACCCCTACCTCCGCCACGCCGCCCCGCTCGCCGCCGAACCCGCGGGCAACCCCACCAGCACCACCATC
>Ga0164294_10001168_pt1 | contig 24602 bp, 25 predicted proteins | sample GEODES005metaG_FD_111479 | JGI IMG/M metagenome (GOLD analysis project Ga0164294, IMG submission 111479) | Oligotrophic lake water microbial communities from Sparkling Lake, Wisconsin, USA - GEODES005 metaG | ecosystem: Environmental > Aquatic > Freshwater > Lake | place: USA: Sparkling Lake...
AGCCTCAACGCGTTTAACCACATCCATGTTCCTTTTGTCGCATAATCTTAATCTTTTCATATAGAACCTCTTTCATGCGAAAGAAATCTACCTCTCACACCTTTGGCCAAGGTGGACAATTACCTTGTGCCATTGTCTATAGATTCAACGCCTGCGAGCGTAGAGCTACAGCATCGCTTTGGGTCCGCGAACCTAAAAGAACTCGCGCGAAAGGATACGCCAAAAGCCCCCAACGTGAAGCAAGAACTTTAAATCCGTAGGCGGAACATGACAATCTAGTAAACAGATGTAGATCACCACCATTGAAATATTGCATGCCCACCGTTTTGGCCAAATACTCTAAGGTTCGGCGTTGATAGAAGCAAATGTGCTGGCCACTCTCAAATGAATAGTAGTGCCAACTCTTCGGTGGGGCTGTGTTCTTAAACACTGTTGTACTGAATATAATATTGTCGCACCCGGTTTCTCTTATTAATGTTTCAACAAATAGTCGTGGATCTGGCACATGCTCAAGTACCTCCACAGCCGTGACCGTAGAATAACTGGAACCAAGTTGTTGTTCAAACCCTGACGCTAACACATTTGCACAGTATTTATCGTGCCAATAAAAGTCGAAACCAGAGTCCCTCATTAAGCGGGTTAGCATTCCGCTTCCACCTGCGTAGTCCAAAAAACGACTTCGTCTATCCAATAGAAACGTAATAAGTACAGAAAACCGCAGTGCGTTGTATAGGTTGCGCCTTACTATCCCAGTGTCAATTTGCGCAATTGGATTACGATAGGCCTCAGTTAACCAATTTGGTTGGTGGGCGAATAAAAGTCCACATGCGTCGCACATTGCATATTTACCCAAGTACGACCCAAGGACTTTAGCACTGAACAACTCGTTTGCTCGGCTAGCGCACAGTGGACAAGAATACATTGACATATCAAATTAAAATTAATTGTGGTTATCAATAGGGCCTTGAGCATTGTTCTGCCGTTACTTTGCCCACAAAATCAGCACAAGCGGTTTAAGACTCGCCCAAGTGTTGAAAGCTCACAATTGCACCCACTCAAGGAGCTTTGCCGGATACTTCGAAAGGATCATAAAAATATTTGACTTAAGGCCATTTTCTCGGCAAGCACGGAGTACCTCACGATTCAATGCAAAAGTAGATCGAAAACCACTGGTACTTATTCCACCCGTTTGCATGTTTACCAACACTTCCGGAATGTAAAAGTAATTAATGTTGTTATCGCGAGATATCCGACATATCAACTCGAAATCAGCAGCAATTTTATACTGTATGTTATAAAGGCCGTAATCCTTATAAATGGCACTTCGTAAAAACAGACTTGTGTGTGCGGGCATCCAGCCCCAACGCAACTCAGAAGGCGAGAATTTAGCAGAGGAATATCTCCTATGCAGCACATCAGGGGTTGCAGCATTGAAGTATGCCACATCGCCATATATGGCGTCTATAGAGATGTCAGAAAATAACTTATTAACACGCGATAAAATATCACTTTCCGAGTAATAGTCGTCCGAATGCATTACGCCAATTACATCGCCTGTTGACAATATAATACCTTTATTTATAGCATCATATATCCCTAGGTCAGGTTCGCTTACGCACATTGAGTAGTAATTAGAAGAGGCTTTAATGAGCTCTAATGTCCCGTCAGTCGATCCGCCGTCAATTATAATGTGCTCAATGTCTGTGTGGGTCTGGTTTTGTACGCTTCGAATCGCCCTCTGGATAGTTTCAGCTCGGTTGTATACAGGGGTAATGATAGATATTTTCACAATAACCTGTCAATGCGCTGTGTCAAGGAGTTAAACCGAAAATGCGGTCTTTAAGGAATCGTCTAACGGCCCGTAAAGGATGTTGAGCAATCTCTTTACGCAAGAATCGGTCTCCGACAATGCGACGAACAGCGTCAACTAGATATACCGGAAGTGAGGTAATACGGTTGATGGCTCGAATCGCCATTCCAGCTCTAATCTTTGTGCGTACGGCTCCGCGGCGCATATTCGCCCTTGAAATGTGATGCTTCTCCACATATTTAGGTTTTGTGCCCGAAAATAAACGAGCAAAGGCGAACTCCTGCGCGCCGCGCTTCCGCATTTCGACAGGTGGAAATCGGGACTCATCTTCTTTGCTGTGAGTAAAAAAGTCGATTAATTCTTCATGAGTTTGCGGTATATATGCACAACCGAAATCCTGATAAGCGGATGGCCCAATACAGATAACCTGCTTTCCCAACCAAGCGCTTTCCACGCCGACTAGAGAGTAAAAGGTCAACACGAAGTCACTAGCCATCGCTAGCGTATACGTATCATACGGAGATTCAGGAGATAATACTGTTATATTAGAATATTTTCTTAATCCCAAAAAGTGCTGCGCGCTCGCCTTATCTTTTTTCGCCAAATGCGGATGAATTCGAAAGGTAAAGTGAAGGTTAGGGATATCTTGAGTGTCTAAGGCAATGCGCTCAATTGCGGAAAACTGATCTTGATAGTTCCAACGGCGCGACTCGGGCACTCCAGCTGTTTCCCACTCAGAGCTATTGAATACGGCGACATTATAAATTGAGGAATTCCAGTTACCGGGTAACAAACCTTCAGTTTGCCAAACTGCGAAAACTTTTTCATGGTTCGTCTGTATGCGTGCCAAACGCTTTTGGTACCAAGCATCCCCAATAGCGAGCCTCTTGGAAAGCGCGAGCGGACTCTCATCAAATCTTCGCTTCCATGTCTTTGACCGGAAACCAAAATCGTGAGGATACTGGTCCGGAAACACCAGATACCTTTTGAAACCTTGATAAGGATATTCATATACAAAAACTTTGATGTTACTTCGCTGGCTTACGCGAAGCGCAGGTCGGAAGCGGGAGATTCGTCCATTAAATAGCCACACCTGATCGGGTTTATGGCGCTCCAGGTTACTGTGGAACGCTAAATATGATTGGAAGAAATCTACTACAATGCTTTTTATAAGGCGAAAATGAGCGTTTATATCGGGACTAAACTGTTTGAGCGTAGTCTGCAAAGTAGAAAGCGCGGCGGCATGCCAATCGAGGGAAGCCAACTCCACAGGTAAGTCAGCAATTACGGGTGAATCTCCTACAATCTTCAATTGCGCAACCCAGTTATCCGTAACCGCCTTTTGCGCAGGAGTGAGCCCATATAGACTACCCACTGTCAACCGTTGTGTATTGGTCAACCATGCTATTCCAGCTCGGGTGCGGGATCTGCACTCGATGCAAATACGAGGCTTTAATTCTAAGTTTGCCGGACAAAAAGGCACATCGCCTTCGCAGGCAAGCACCACCACTTCATTCCCAGCATCTAGTTTACGTTGAATGATATCTAGCTCATACTCCAGCATAGGCCACACGCCACAAGCAGGCAACATCATTATCCGACTCATATGCTATTATGCACCATAAAACACTTATCCTCTCGGTCAGCTTTCATATAAATTGAACCTGTTTACCTTATTATGCTCAAGAAACTAAGGAGTCAAAAAAAATTCGGACCAGTAGGGACGCACTCGCGATGGAGGTACTCCAGTCATACGACGTAACTGGAATGAAAACATCATCGCAAACTTGCGAAAAAGAAGCCCCAAATGAGTACTCCGCAATTCAACAATACGAACCACCGCAAAGCGACCGACTTCAAAAGGCGCCAGCCATTCTAGGTGGCAGATTTGATGTACTTCAGTTTCAATACGACTCAAGTAAAATTTAACCTACCCATTTCAGGCCTTCCAAGTTGCAGAACAACGGCACTCGAGCATATTAATCCAAGCTCTGCATCCAAAAAGTCGTCAATATGGGCTCAATCAATAGGCACTAGAGGTGCGGCTCGCTTTAACACTCGAGCTGTTTCACAAAGGTTGCATACGAGATCAACGCTATGATGTAACGAGGCAAATTTAATACTAACATCAAAAGCCACCTGGAGCCTCCATAGCATTGAAGGCGCCCAGGACGACCGATACCTTATTCTCATTTTCCCTACAGTATAAGGTACTGTAAAAGGCTGCCGAGGTTCCAGAACTTTTTGAACTAACTCAACTGCATACCAGTCTTCAAGTTCTGCCGAGTCATTAATTGCCATTGCGGACGATACATCGATGCCAGCCTTGGGTTCGAGTCCAGTGCCGCTCAAACTCATACCTAAATCATGACGAATTTTGTAAATCGAACCAAACTCTTGACTAGCTTGGTTGGGCGTAAGGCCGACATACTGTGTGACTATTACCTCTTCTATTGGATGAGCAAGTTTCTGAGCATATAGACTGCTGTTGGCGAGAGCCGGGGAATTCAGCAGCTTTTCGTCACCAGTCCAACGGATCATGCTCAACCAATCATGTTCCAATGAATCATGGTTCCAGCCGCGATTTCCTCGTTGGCAGACCGTCCAACCAAAGTGTCGAGGTGTGCTGGAGAAATGCCCGTACCGGGACGTTGAGATGTCAACATATGCACCTCGATTTTTTGACCTGCAGCGATCGTACCGATTGCATGCAGACTTTTACGAGCCCAAAGTAAAGAAGTTTGCTCTTCTGAACCAATCTCTTTTTGCTGCTTACCGAGGGAGGCTTCAATTTCGCGAGCCTGAGCAATGAAAGTAGCGAAGTTCGTAGGATCGCACGAAACTTTCCAATCTTGAGCATTGGGCACATCACGATCTAATGTAATGTGCTTCTCCAAAACCATCGCACCCCTGGCAACCGCCGCTAGAGGAACCGCTGTCCCGGCGGTGTGGTCGGAGTAACCAACTGGCCCAGGGAAAAATGATCGGATCTCATCCATCACCCTTAGGTTGATAGACTCTGGGGGCGCAGGATAACTAGTTACACAATGTAATATAGCGAGGGACGTACAGCCATTCTCACCAATAACTTGGACCGCGTGACGAATCTGGTCTATGCTGTACATGCCGGTGGAAAGAATAATCGGCTTACCACACTGAGCAACCTTTTCAAGAAATTGCCAATTTTCAACCTCGCCTGAACCGATCTTGAATGCTGGAAGATTGAGCTCCTGGTCCAAGAAACGAAAGGCCCAGTCATCATGGGGTGTACAAAGAAATAGTATTCCACATTGATCGCAATAGCTCTTTATAGTTCGGACTTGATTTTCTGATAGTTCTTTACTACGCATACGATCGCGCCAGTCTGACGCAGATTTTCCAATCATTCGATCTGTATGAAAGTGTTGAATCTTAAGCACGTCAGCCCCAGCTTGTACGGCCATGTCAACTAGTTTGAATGCCTTTTCCATGCTGCCGAAATGATTTACGCCAGCCTCAGCGATAATAAGACAAGGAGACAAAGGCCCAATTTCACGGCTTCCCACAGAGAAACTAGTGTCGAACGGCATCAGCTTTTCCACTTCACATTAGGCATTACCTTGCTCTCATCCACATTATCCCTATGAATCATAGCGGTTTCGATCATTTTTGATAATAAGTTTTGTGTTAAAAAATTCGGCCTAAGTCCTAGCTGTAACAAGGCTGAATGTTTTGCGTTGTAATAGTGCTGCTCTTGCTCAATGCGGGGATTATCAACGTGCTCAATAGTGACATCCAAGCCAAGATCAACTGCTGCCTCCCTTACTTTCCCCGCCAGAGTATTAACGTTAAATTGCTCTGTAAACTGATTAAATACCCTGAACTCGCCCTGCTTGGCGGGACTCAATGCTGCAAGCTCAACGCACCGCAGCGTATCGCGTATGTTAAGGTAGCCTCGTGTTTGGCTTCCGCTTCCGTATACGGATAACGGCATTCCACGGCTGGCTTGGACCACAAACCTATTAATAACTGTGCCAAAAATCGAGTCGTAGTGAAAACTTGTATTTAGTTCAGGGTGCATGGTTGTTTCATCGGTATCCATGCCGTACACAACGCCTTGATTAAGGTCTGTTACACGGCTTCCCCACACACGGCTAACGAATTCAAGGTTGGCGGAGTCATGCACCTTGGAGAGATGGTAAAAGGAGTGCGGCTTTTTCGGAAAGAGAACCCGGTCGCTACGTCCATTGTGCTGCACATCTAACCAGCCTTCCTCAATATCTATATTTGGTGTACCATACTCCCCCATGGTACCAAGCTTTATAAGGTGAATATCCGGGTTGGTATGCTGCATCGCGAAAATAATGTTCAGAGTACCCATTACATTATTTTGCTGAGTGGTGAAGCATTTCTCCCGATCAATCATTGAGTATGGTGCAGACGGCTGTTGAGCGTAATGAATCACAGTATCCGGCTGAAATCCTTTGAAAATATTGTATATGAGCCTATGATTGCTAGCAATGTCACAAGTGAAGAATTTAATACTTTTACCAGTTAGTTGCTCCCAACGCTTGGCGCGCAGGTGAAATGGTCGCACATATATCAAAGGCTCGACACCAATTTCAGACTCCCAGAAACGCTTTACCATATTGTCGACCACGGCCACTTCGTGCCCTCGCTTCGACAAGTACATTGCGGTTGGCCAACCAAGATACCCATCACCACCAAGAATTAGAATGCGCATAAAATTTCCTCGTTTTAAATTAATTAAAGTTTCAATGATAAACCAGCGCTCTTTCACACGACATCAATCTACTCTCTTAGAGCTAGGAATATGAGGTAGATCCACCAACCCACAGGAAAGCAAAGCACTTGCTAACATCAGATCTTGCATATCGTCAATATTAACATCGTACGGCCTAGGGATTTCGACCCCTGCAGTTGGCTCCTCAAAAACATCGCCTCCCGCCATCAGGCTGGCGACCCGACAAACAATAAGATTACCGAAGATGTACAGTGGTGGTTTGTGCTGTTTGGCAAAGATGGTTTTGCGCTCATTAAAAATGAAACGTACCATGCCCGAGCTCATAGCGCGTTGATTCCACGCATGGTGAGTGTGCGGTGGTTGGGCTACCGTCACTCCCGTAACGGCGGCGGCATTAGTGGCCATTCTTTCATGCAAGGCAATAATGTCTTTGGGCCGGAGAAATGGGCTGGTAGGCTCAACGATGAACAATAAATCCGGCAGGTTCGGTTGGCTTCGGTGTAGAAATTCAAGAATCACCTCCTTTGTTGAGATATCGTCGCCGCCCAATCTCGGCGGACGTGCGTCGTGCTCGATGCCGAGTTTTACCGCGTGGTGGGCAATTCCCTGATGATCAGTGGAACAAATAATTCGCTCGAAGATACCGCATGCTTTGGCTGCGCCAATTGCATAGTCTAGGAGCGGCCGCCCGCCGAGGACAGCCATATTTTTCATAGGTATGGATTTCGAACCGCCTCGGGCAGGAATAAAGGCCCAAGAGCGCAATATAGGAATAGAAGACAATATGAGCCTTATTATTAATAGGTAATACGTTTGATTAATATGCGATTGTCGACACCCAATTGTCGAAGCGCCTCCACCGTTCGTTTGCCCGCTAACCCGTCACCATAAATCTGCTTAGATGCGGCTGCGGTCGCCTTGAAGTCACCGTCATACACGGCTTTCGTAAGCGCCGAATAGATTGCCTCGCGATCATGTGCTACATGGATCACGTTTTCCGCACACAATCTATTTTCTTGGCGTCTTCCTATGTTTATACATGGTAATAAGAACGACGGAGTTTCTATAATGCCCGCGGAGCTGTTTCCAACAAGTACGGTTGCTGCAGATAAAAGCCCCCAAAACACAGGCGCATCTAAGTTTTTAAATACTCGAAATTGTGGGGCCAGCGCCACCTCCTCGATGGCACGTAAAACACCTTCATATCCCACATCAGAACAGGGGTAAATCACCACCGTCTGCAGTCCAAGTCTCCGTACCGCGTACAACGTTTCCAGCATTTGCTGATACGATCGTGCCGGAGCAGTGGTCTCAGAGTGTTGCAATACGACGACCACTGGTTGAGCAGAGTCAATGCCGGTAACACGTGAGACTTCGTCGCGAGGCGCGTATTCCTTAGCCACAATCGAGTCCAAATGATGATCACCGGTTACCGTTACCCGCCATGGCTCTTCACCCAGATTCAGAATTCTTTCTGCACTCTCTTCGGTAGAGGGAAAGTGCAAATGTGCCAATTTGGTGACTGCATGCCGTACTTGTTCATCGACTGAACCGGAAACGTCGCCTCCTTGCAGATGACCTATGGGAATTCCCATTGCGGTGGCCACCATGGCAGTCGCCAGAACCTCCCCCCGGTCACCATAGAGCAAACATAGGTCGGGCTTTAGCCGATCGAGCGCCTCTGCAACGCCTCGGGCGCAAACCCCTAAAGCAAGCGCACGCCCAACCGCGCTCCCATCTCGCTGCTCCATGTCAACAGATGCAGCGATAGAAAACTCTTGCTCCACTTCCAGCACCGTCGTGCCGAACAGTTTGCTCAGGTGTTGATCCGTAACGACCAACTGCAAGTCAAAGGCAGGGTCATCACGCAACAGCCGTAGCATTGGCTTCATGGCACCAAACCCGCCCCGCTTGCCAGTTAAAACCATGATCTTACGTTGCATATTGCTACCCAACGTCAGGCGGACAGGTGGATGGATTGTGGCTGCAGGGTCAAAAACGCGGTCAGAATTCTCTCAGTCGCCCCCCCATCTACGCGACCGTATAGAACTCCCGAGGAGATTTGAGCCAGTCGCATCCGTTGAAAATAACCTTCACCTTCAATTAAACTGTCAATTTCGCTTGGCAGCGCAGCTTTTTCTGGCACGTACAGCACACCTGGCAACCCCGTGTGTATTGGATCTCTTTCAGGATAATAATCAGCAATAATCGTTGGGATAGATGATAAGACTGCCCAAGGTACTGTTGAAGATCCAAGTCCAGTAAGGTATATGTCCGATGCCGGAAGAACCTCGGCCAATCGTTCATCTATGATGCGGAGATGGGGGTGGCTAATTTCGAGGAAGGCGTAGCGGGCCCTATCCTGACTCGGATGAAGTGAGAGCAAAACATTACAGTTTAAAGCGGTCGCGCACTGGCACAAGTATTCATTTTCCTTCCAATGCCAATCCCAGTCTTTAAAGCCGACCTCTGCCCAATTTGGCAAAGTCAAGATTACCGTCTTTCTGTTAGCGTACAGCCCATACTTTTTTGTAACAAATTTTCGAACGGCGTTCTTATTTTGTAGTGTCTTTGCAATCTCATCGTGATCAATATGACCACATACAAGTATTTTTTCTGATTGCACGCCCTGTGCAATATATCGGCTTCGCACATATTCGCTCTCGACGATAATCCAATCACTCAGCCCCCCCCCCAATACCCAAGGGTTATTTGGTAACATTTTGTGCGCGAAATAAGCGTAAGTGGTTACGCAGCCAAAAAAGCTGAAATCTTCCCCTGTCAAGTCGTCGTGCCGCCATTGATTCGGAAAACGAGACTTAAATTTGTGATTGTGTGTTACGCAGTAACCGGGATCCCTGCGGCGAGCGATCAACAATCCGTCCACGGAAGCAGAGAACGCAGTCGGCGCGATGATTGTAACAACACCATGAGCCCTAGCCTCCCGCAACATTGCAGGCTCAAATCCACCATTACGATCACCAGCAACAACCAGCGCGCCGGGGCGAATACTACGCAATATACTCCGAGCGAGCCTTAAATGCACTGCAAACAAAAGATATTTGTAACACCAGAGCACCGGGAACAGCCAGCTGCTACGCGAAATACGCCGAAACAAAGCGACTAATCCGGCCTTGACCCCTACTACCGTTTTATTTTTCGGAACGATTGGCGGACCGGGAAAATCGGGGGTTTCAACATAGCCAATTTCAGTACCAGACACTGCCGCCAACTGTTTCATCAGCTTATTAGACAAAACAAATAATGGACGACCGTCCTTGGAATGTGAAGATTTTAACGACTCAGCCAACCTTGACATTATCGGCCAGTTGGTCCGCGTTACGGGAAGGAATACAACTGTTACCATAATAATAATTCTTAGGCGTCAATTCACATCAAAACCGCGACTCAAATAATACATTGCTTAATGAGTAAATGAATAACAAAGCAAATCGACTTTTACAAAAATGAGCTCTATTAATCATCTTTGTAAGTCTCAGAAAATCCGGGAGGTCTAGTCCGATGGCCTATAACTCGTAGTGCGCATTCTACACAATTGCCTCGGCAGAGTGGGTGGTGATTGCGACTTGCTCCGCACTGCAGAGGACTCTAAGCCATCTTTCGATAAACGTCATGGGTTTCCGAAGCGCACCTTCGCCAGCTGAACTTGTCAGCCTGCTGATATCCTGAAGCTATTAGTTTCGCCCTAAGCGTGTCTGAATAAAGTACTGTTTGCAAGGTTTGGACAATTGCATCAACAATGGTTGGGTCGAAATATGCACCTGCACTGCCGACGACTTCCGGGATGGAGGTTGTGTTGCTACACGCTACTGGTGTGCCCAGCGACATTGCTTCGAGTGGCGGCAAACCAAAGCCTTCTTGTACGGACGGATACACAAATAAGTGAGCACCTCTGTATGCGGCGTGCAATATTGCATCACTTCCGTCAATATGCGAAACATCCTGCTCATCAAGTCCGAACTGGTGGAAAGAGTCGATCTCCCTAAGAGTGAATGGCCCACCGCCAAAGCAAACTACTCGGAAGTCATTTCTGATACGATCTTGACTTACATAAGCAGCCAAAAATCTAGAGAAATTCTTGTAACCTGTGCGGAGGCCGACATAAAGGATATATGGCCTTCCTTGCAAACGAGGCGCGGCAAACTCGGTGTTGACAACTGGCTTACCCAAATGAACGACACTAAGCTTACAAGGCGAGACATCACAAAGCCTCAACACCATTTGGCGAGTATACTCCGAAACACAGATTACATGATCGGCTTGTTTAATTGAGCGATGCTTAAATAGCGATCTAATATTAAATACCGCATCTCCCTCATCAATCATATCGTGAATCGTAGTTACTCTAGCTTTAGCACGCAGGGCATTCGATACGGGCAAATAATAAGTATGGTGAACAATATCATATTTAGTATGCGAGATTTCCTGCCCGAAAGACCGCAAATTCTTTGCGGCATAATAAAGCCTTCGATGACGTGATGAAAACTCTGCGGAAACATCTATACCATCTTTAAAAATCTCTTTCGGGACATCTCTCAAATACTGGCATGAGTAATTAGGGCAGTGGATATGAACATCTGATAACTGAAGCCGATACATACCAGAGGATAACTCCGCAAAGTATCGCGAAATACCTCCATATTTCTGCAATGAAAAAATTTGCGGATCGAAAATAACTTTCATCGATTCATAATTAATTTTGAAACTTTAACCAATGCCTTGGTAATAATTACCCATACCACACGGGGCGTTGCAACAGCAGGAGGGACATATATTTTATTAAAAGTATAGTCGTCGGCAGCTCTATTTGAAAGAAACACCTCTGGGTGGATTAATGGAAAAGACAAATCTTTAGCCTCAATATTTGCTGCAGGACTTATGTTGTGTGTATTGTGCGCCAATTGATCGAAGCCTACATTAGCTACCAAATTTACTTGGGGCAGGATTGTGAGGCGATTATTAATCCAATTAGAAAATAGCCATTGATAATCCCAAGTGTCGACAAGTCCTAAATAAGTTCGCTGAAATATCCAATTCCAATAAAGTCTTTGTAATGGACTTTTGAGTTCATTCAATAATTGCTTGCTATTCTCAGGCCATGCCTTCATGGTAGCATCTCGGGAGATCCAACGATCGCGCCAAGTAGCCCAGCCCCATATGTGGGAATAGCGTGAGAAATAATAACTGGCCAGTCCACGTCTTCGCCCAAACTGAAAATTGTTTCCAGATATCATACCAATTCGTTTGTCGTCGGCATAGCGCTCCAGCAATTCTTCTGCAAATCGAAAAAATCCCTGGGAGGGTACACAATCATCTTCCAAGATTATGCCGTGCTTTTCAGTTTCAAAAAACCATGTTATGGCACCACTGATTGATTCTCTGGCAGACAAATGCTCTATGCGGACAAGTTGCTGTACCTCGCAAGGCCAGTCTATACTTTCAAAAAGCTTTCTAACCTCGTCACACTGGGCTTGTTCCGTCTGGTTGCCCAAGCGACAGGCATTAAGTGCAACATATAGTCTTTTTGGCTGTGCTAGGCGAACGGCGTCCAATACTTTCCGTGTAGTTTGGACCCGCCGATAGGCAATGATAAGGACCGGCGTAGCCAAACCCCGCTCGGTTACGTCCTTTTCCACGGCGCATTTCCCTCAACCCATAATTGATTGAGATGATTTCTGTCTCGTAAGGTATCCATACAGTGCCAGAATCCGTAATGTCTATAGGCATGAAATTGCTTTAAACGTGTCGCAACCTCGAGCGGCTCACGCTCCAAAATTACATCATCGCCAGTAATTAAATCCAGAAACGAAGGCTCCATGACAAAAAACCCACCATTTATCCAGTCTTCAGCAAATTCGGGTTTCTCAGCGAATCTCTTCACATTATCACTTTCATCAATCTCCAGTTTGCCATAACGCGAGGTAGGGTGAACGGCAGTTACTGTCACGATACCTCGCTTTTGTTGGTGGAAATTTAGCAAAGCATGAAGGTCAATATCACACACGCCATCTCCGTACGTCGCCATAAAGGTTTCCTGATTAAGGTAGGGCTTAAGTCTTCGGATCCGACCGCCGGTCATTGTTTCGCCCCCCGTGTCTACCAGCGTTACCTTCCAATCAAGGGATTCACCTCCATGATATATAGTCTGCCCTGTCCCTAAATCTACCGTTACGTTGCCATTTCGGGAGTAATAATTCAAGAAATAATCTTTTATCAAATATCCTTTGTACCCCAATGCAATCACGAAGTCCTTAAACCCTTGGGCGGCATACAGGTGCATAATATGCAAAAGTATGGGCATCCCACCTACCTCTACGAGCGGCTTTGGTATTTCCTGTGTCAATTCGGCAAGGCGTGTGCCATAACCGCCCGCTAAAATTACAACCTTCATATCTTGTCGCTGCCTTAAAATAATTGGGATTTAAAGTTAAAAAACTTCCCATAACAGACCGTCCGTCACGACCAGCCGGGAGAGCAAGCCTAGTATGTCACATCAGAATTACCAGACGCTTCGTCCGCCGTCGATGACTATGTTCTGGCCATTCAAATATGATGATGCATCTGAACACATAAACTGAACCGCGGATCTGTATTCGTCTCGAAATGCCATCCTCCCCAATGGGATCAGATTTGATAATCTACAGACAAATTCATCGCTCTGCCCATTAAGTACACCACCAGGCGATAGGGCGTTACAACGCACACCCTGCTCTGCCCAATATGTAGCAAGATACCGAGTCATTCCTACCAAACCAGCCTTAATCACTGAATAGGTGATAGGCTTTACTGGCTGCATATCATTGGGTAGTCCGCCCTTCTTATAAAGTCGCTGATCAGGTGAAAAAACCGACAAGTCTGAGGCAATGTTCAATATGACTCCACCCTTGCCTGTTCTCGACATTGCTGCTCCAAATACACTACTGCAAAGGAATGCACCGGTTAAACCCACCGAGATTTGAGAGTTCCACTCTTGCAGCGGAAAGTTTTCAAGGCGGGACATCTCTTGCAAACCAATATCTCCGCGTACTTTTGGATCGATAGCGGCGTTATTTACCAAGATATCAACAGAGATGTTATTTTGTGTAAATTTTTCCGCGACAGAGCGAACTAAATCCAAGTTTGTAACGTCCATGACCGCCGTGTAAATATTATTGTGGTCATATTCGCTACCGAGAACAACCTTTATATCTTCTAGCGCTGATTTATTCAAATCCGTAAGAATAACATTAGCTCCGCTTTCCAACAATGCTGCCGCGTGCTCAACCCCCAATAGTCCAGCCGCTCCCGTTATCAACGCAAACTTACCATTTAGTCGGTACTTATCAAATGACATATTGCTGCTCATTGCATTTTTCTACTGGGCACGTGTCTGTCCCCCGTCGACAGTCCAAACCTGCCCAGTGGCAAATCCGCTTGTCGGCGAGGCTAGGTAAGCTACCAAATTAGCAACATCTTCTACCTTACCAAGCCGTCCAAGTGACACCTCGGAACGGAGCATGTCTTCAACACCTTCTTTGTCATCAGACATTCTTTTCTCCCACGCCGACCCGTCAAAACTAATATTACCCGGTGCGACGGCGTTAATCCGAACTCCGTGGGCACCGAAAGGCCGCGCGATACCGCGCACATATGCATGCAGCGCAGATTTCGCTGCGGAATAAGTTATCGGCGCAGAAGGGACCACTTCCATTCCACATATTGATGAGATACAAACAATACAACCCCTGCTATATATTAGGGCTTCCTTAGCCGCCTCCACGGTATTGGTCGTGCTCCAAAGGTTGATGGCAAAGACCCTGTTCCACTCATCAAATGTTTCTCGTCCGGGTGAAACAGATCGGCCACTGCCCACATTACACACCAAAATATCAAGCGCTCCGAAGGCTTCAAGAGCGCCATTAACTACCTTCTTTGCTTGTTTCGGATTGGACACATCGCCTTGGATGCCCACTGCTCCGGCGTGCTTTGCAACGATTCCGGTGAGGCTATCTATGTCCCGCGCGTTAAACACTACACGGCACCCTTCTGCATAAAGTAACTCGGCAATCGCCTTGCCTATACCTTTGGTGGAACCCGTAATAAGGGCGGTCTTCCCGGCTAAACCAAGGTCCATTACGCAAAACCCACGCATGTCGCATTAGATGGCTTCATATAAAAGCTCAAAATTGCCATTTAAACCAGCCTGCTTTATCCATTGCTGGACCATATCCCGATATCGAGAAAGGACAACAGCATGGTCACCGTCAACTGCGCGAGCAGTTTGCAATATGAAATTGCCACGATAATTTCTCTTGGTCAGCTCAACAAAGACTTTTCCAAATTGCGCCGCCCCGGTCGCCAGGGGGACGGTAGAGCCCCCCAAGAGACGGTCTTTCACATGCACGTTGAGGATCCTAGTACCATAATACGCAAACTCGTCGGTCGGATCAAAACCCAATGCCGCACTATTCCCAACATCGTAATTAATCCCGAACCGCTCGGCCGGTAGGTGGGCGATAAAGCGAGCGAGTTCTATGGGAATGAAATCCGACTCGAAAATCACCTGCAAATTGTGTTGCGCCAAAAACGGTTCCTGCACCAATAGAAAATCAACGATGCAATTTTCTTGCTCACTCGTTTCCAGCCGTCCGTTATCTACCAACGGGACCACAATCATGCGGATGCCCACGGCAGCACAAGCACGGCCAATTGCCAAAAAGTCTGACTGTAACTCCTTCCGAATTTGGCCGCTGGCCTTCCAGAACGGCGCCTGCATAAAGCAATCACCCGTCAAGGAGAGAATCGAAACATCATACTGCTGGCACAAGCCACGGATTCTTTCCTGGCCCTCAGCCGTCATCAGCGGGTTTTCGTAAAGTCGCTTTTGATCTAGCGTCCATTCCATTAAGTGAAGATCAATTGCTGCAGCAGCGGGAAATTCGGTCTCCCAGTCAAGCCATGGAAAAGCCTGAATCTTGCCGTCCACGAGTTCGCATAGGCGGCCTTGCATAAAGCCGATTGACTTATTTGGAGCAATCATTCAACTTCCTCTTTAGGCTGTGTCGGCTTTCGCGAACTGGCTAAAAGCATGATCTCCTTCGAAAAACGAATCCATTTACTGCGCTTTTTGAATACCGGAGGTGAAAGCAGGCGGGTTATCTCTGCTAACGGGATGGCAAATACTGCCATTTGATGCCAAGTACTTGGAAGTTGACGAAAAAATTCAACTTGTACATCCTCTAAGCCGTTAATTAACTGAATGTCACGTAGAGATTCCAACATGAATGGCGTACGATGCGAGTAATCCTCAAAGTAAATACGGTAGTTGTATTCCCAAGCCGGACATAGGGTGATAGCTAGACCACCCGGCTTTAGCACACGATACATTTCTTTAATTAACCTTTCTGGATAATAAAAATGTTCGATCACTGATTTTGAATAAACAACATCAAAGAAATTGTCCGAATAAGGTAACCCTTCATTTTCTATATCGGCGATCCTCAGCTCAGCTTCGGGGCAATATTTTCGTGCAGCTGAAGATTGGTCGACAGCATGGCCACATACACCGCAGTTGATAAACCCTTTAAGAAATTCACCTCGACCACAACCAATGTCGAGAAAGTTTGCCCCTTTCTCAATGCCGTAGCGATTGAATAAATAGCTGGCAAGTTTCTTAGGATATTGCGTGAGTGGTCGATCTGCTTCGTTATAAACCACATCAACATAATTGCGATTACTTGTTTTCATTTTTTTATAACCTCTACCAATTCCAGCAAAACGCCTTCTGGCCCGGAAGCATAGATACCTTTTACGTGTCCGTCCGGCGATATCTGTGGTACCGCGGTAACTGGAACGCCAAAGAGCTTTAACCGTCGAAGCGTTTCATCTAAATCCTTTACCGTCAATGCAATATGAGTCAAGCCGGTGGAATAGGGTTTGCCGTCCCAATGTTGCTTATCCGAGTGTGAATGAAAATACAATAGTTCCAACAGATTGCCATCGGGAGCCGCCAACTTTGCGGTAGTCACTCTTACATCCTTCAACCCCATCATTGCGTCAATGTGAGGACCGGATTCTTCCATCTGCCGAGAAATTACAAATCCCATCGTTTCGCACCAAAACTTGAGAGACTTCTCAAGGTCGGCAACGACAAGGCCCACATGGCGAATTGCGGTAATCATTCCGCCGCCACTTCTGCAATCGATTCAGCGAGGACAGCGACTCCTTCGAGAAGTGCTTCGTCGGTAATTGTCAGGGGCGGCCCCAACTTGATGGACTCGCGACCGGTATGTACTACGAGAACACCTTTCTGCATGCAACGCTCAGCCACTCGGCTGGTAAATGGGCCATCCGCTTTGCCTGTTTCCGGATCCTGGAACAGGACGGCCATGATCATTCCGTTGCCCAGGATCCACGAAATCCGATCCGGGAATTTTTTTTGAATGGACTCCAGTGCTTCACGAAACAGTTTGCCTTTACGTTCGGCTTCAGCAACTAGATCGCGTGATTCCAACTCCTCCAGAACGGCCAGACCGGCGGCACACACCAGCGGATTGGCGGAGTGAGTGCTGCTCATGTTGCCGACATCTGGCAGATCCATGACTTCAGCTCGACCAATTACGCCAGATAGCGGTACACCGCCGCCCATGCCTTTTCCCGTGCATATCAGATCAGGGGTTACGTCGTAATGTTGGAATCCAAACTTGCGGCCGGTACGACCAAAGCCAGCTTGCATTTCATCGAATGCCATCAAAATGCCAGTTTTGCGGCAGACCGCTTCGATGCCTTGAACAAAATCCTTCGGGTAAAAAACGGCCCCCCACCCCTGAAAGGTTTCGAGCATGAAACCGCAAACATCCTGCGTCAAATCGACACCCTTGGCTGCGAGTTGCTCCAATCCCTGCTGCAAAAACTCGGCGCCGCTACGCCCCTCAAGCTGCCACGGATACGGAAAGGGAATGTGGTGGATATCGGCATCCTGGTAACCAATCCATGCGCGCTGGCCCAGATTGCTGCTCATCATCTGGGCACCGAGCGTACGGCCGTGCCAATTATTTTCAATGCAGATAATGCCTAAGCGGCGCTTATTGGCCTGCTGGCCGTGCATACGCATGAGTTTCAGCCCCGCTTCAGTCGCTTCTGTGCCCGCAGATAGCAGGAATGCTTTTTCAAAAGGCGCACCAGCAAAGGAGATTAGCCTTTCAAGGTATTTGGCACGGACCGGGTTGGCGTAGGCATAACAACTGTAGAGCGGGTGATCGAGCGCTTCTTTAATCGCCGAGGTCACGCGAGGATTTGAATGCCCTACGTTCGCAACGAAAATAGTCGAAGTGAAATCGATCCAGCGGTTGCCTGCGATGTCGTATACGCTGGAATCCTCAGCACGCTCCCACACCAAAGGTAATTGGCCATGCATCGAACGCGACTCAACTTTATCGAGTCGTTCAAAGACTTCGGCTGTTCCGGGCGCGGGTATCGAAGTTTGGATAAGCCGATGATCGGTCTTAAGTTTGGCAACCTCTTGCGGAATCAGGGAAAAGCTATATCCGGCCATGGGGGGTTCTCACTTAAAAAGTCGCGTGGCGAATTCAGGGTGGTTTTGTACTTCAGTTTCGAGCATCGAAAAATCATCCATAGTGTCCACTTCATTGGCTAGTGGAGTGATAAATGGCATTACTTGGTCACCATGTATTCGTTGCATTTTACGAATGAAAGCAGTTGATAAAACGTCCACATAACCGTTTGCAATGTAAGTCGTCGGAAATTGCTGTCGCGCATTGTTGGCCGCGTCAAGCTCTGTACTCTCTGAGGCCACCCGCTTCAATTGTCCGCCAGGGGCAATCTCAAAGGTCTTATAGGCAGACTCTGACATCGGGTGGACTGAGCGTAATGCTGTCGCATGTGGATGATTAATAAAGGCTGCCACGGCCTGATCAATCACAACAGGATCACGATACGGAGTGGTTGGCCGAATATGTACGATGTATTCAGGTTCCCCGCCATTTTGCGAAAACCAGTCCAGCGCATGCTTGATAAAGTCGTAGTCGGTAGACCGGTCGCCGGATAATTCAGCCGGACGAAGAAACGGCACTTCGGCCCCCAATTTCCGCGAGAGTTGGGCATACTCTTCCGAGTCAGTCGAAACGATAATGCGATTAATCGAAGCGGCTGCCTTGCACGCCGCAATCGACCATTCAATCAAAGGATGCTCGCCAAGCAGTTTTATGTTCTTGTGCGGCACACCCTTTGAACCGGAGCGTGCCGGAATCAAGGCCATGATTGTTGACATATATGCTTTCCCCTTTGAAATATTGGCGCTCAACAAGTCCGTAAACGATATGCCCAATGATGATGTGCCTCGTCCGTATCCGCGCGGTTTCACGTGGCTGTACGCACAGACATTTGGACAACGGAGCCAATTTCCGCCGCCTTTACCAGGAAAGGCAGCGGTTGTTTAACCCTGCTCTCTGGCCTCCTCGACGGCGGCCAAGATATTGCGGCTGTACCACTAGTGGTTACGAGAATAAATACATCCCTCAGTTGTACGCCCCCTTGCAGTGAGCGTGCGCATACCTGCTCGTAGCCATAATCATTACCAATGGCGCTGATGGCCGCGTTATTCGTGCCAAGCACGGGGAACGCCAGTGGCGCACGATCCAACATGGGGCGGGAAATAAACTTTGCGGAAAGATGCTGAGCATCAGCAAAGCCTCCTCCATTGCCAACAAAAGTAATCTTTCCACCAGCTTTTAAACTCGATACGCTCGTCGTCGGAAGCGCTTCGATTTGACCAATTAGTGTCGTATCATCCATTACAGTCATTTTTACAGGGATTGATGCCTCGTCCTGTTCAATGACGGCTCTGCTCATAGGGTCCCCTCCAGTCGTTCCAATGCAACCCAGAAGCCCTCGCCGCCGTTCTTATGGCCCTGCCAGATTTCGGGAATAAAAGTTGCAGTGGAGCAACCTTTGTGCAGAATTGCACCTAAACGCGCAAAATCGATTTCACCTTCACCTACCTGCAAACCCTCACCATTCAAACCCTTGGCATCTCCGAGATGAAGGTGCGATGAATACGGTGCAATCTTCTCGGCAAACTCGTAGAAATCGATCCCAAAGTGGTTGCAAGTCAGCTTGGTGTGCGAAATATCGAAGCACATCCGTAATTTCAATTCGCTGCACCATTCGGTAATTTCGTCGATCTTCACAAAAATATTCTGGTACCGCTGCCCGCCAAAATGCCACGGAAAAGGGGCCATGGTCTGGGGAATCAGTTCGACCCCCTCCATATCCAGTTCATCCAGGCTTTTGCCAAATCGCTCGTAGTAACCGCGAATCTCGGAGGACGGAAGCGGGGCATCCATCGTGAAACCGCCGATGTTGGCAACGATAGGGGGACGTAGCGTATTGGGGAAGAAGCGTTTTAGATAGCGGGTGATATCGATGACGCGCTGGGTTTCACGAATTGACTCTTTGCGATAGGCGTAGTCAGGCGTTGCCAAGTCCATCAGGCGACTGCCGGCAAACAACTCGGGGGCATGCACCACCAGCCCAGCTTCATAGGGACCATCGAGATATTCAGCGGGGTCAAGATCCATGTCTGAGTAGGAAAGGTGGAACTCCCATAGATCTGGCTTGATGCGGGCGGCGTATTGGCGGAAGTCGTGATAGCGGACGGGCACGCCCCAGGGCCGAGTAAAGCGGTATGATCGCGGTTCGATGCGCGTGTCTTGCAAGTCAGATGGGTAGAAAAAGTCTTCTTCACCCATGTCGTGGCGCAGCGTTCGCCCAAGCAAAGCCTCGTAGCGTTGGGGGGACAAACCCAGCCCTGGACTACGCACCTTAATGTGCTCGGCACCCAACACGGTGCCCTTGCTGATGGGTATTGCGGCAACCAGACTCTTGCCCAGGTTTTCGCGATTAATCATCTCCCCTTGCGAAAGCTGCCGAACCTTACCTTCGCCAAATGCCTGTTCAATCTCGCGAATACCTTCGACCATGCGGGCGAATTCGGTCTGCGTTAGGCTGGCTGCGTGGTCCGGCCCCTCCATACTGCGATCAAGTGTGAAGTGGCGCTCTATGATGCAGGCACCCAAGGCTACAGCAGCAAGTGAAACAGAAATACCACGCTCATGTCCGGAATAGCCAACCATCGGATGAATCTGCCGCAAAGAAGGCATCCATTTCAGGTTAATGTCATGTAGCGGGGCCGGATAGGTGCTGTTGCAATGAAGCAAGACGAAGTTACTGGCCCGCTTGTTTAGAAAGGCCACAGAGATTTCGACCTCTTCGCTGGTACTCATGCCGGTAGAGAGAATGAGCGGCTTACCGGTATTTGCTAAGCGATCGAGCAGGGGCAAATTAGTCAGGTCGGCCGAGGCCACTTTGTACGCCGGCACACCAAAACCTTCGAGCACATCAACGCTCTTGCCATCCCACGGGGTGCAGATGTACGGGATACCAGTCTGCGCACAATATTCAGCGAGACGATCATGCTGATCTACGGTCAATTCAAAACGGTTAAGCAGGTCGATGACGTACTCTGTGCCCAGGTCGTCACCAGTCTTACTCAGGCTGCGCTGACGATAAACCTGATCCATGTGACGCATCTGAAACTTGGCACAATCGGCACCGGCTTCGCGGGCTTTGTCGATCATCTCGATGGCGCGTTCGACGCTGCCGTTGTGGTTGTTGCCGATCTCGGCAATGACATAGGTGCGTCCAGCACCAATCTCAAACTGCCCAATCTTGATAGTCATAGCACGTCGCTTTCGTGATGGTTCCCACACTCGCGCACTGTCCACGCCTGTAAACCTTGCGGCTCGAACCGGAACGGACGGATTTTCAGGCCTGAGGCTTCTAGATGTGTAACGAGTTGGTGCTTCCGGTACGGTGGGGCATAAAAAAGGAAGAAGCCCCCCCCACCGGCACCCAGAAGCTTGCCGCCAATTGCGCCATTGGACTTGGCACCTGCGTAGATCTGGTCGAGGCGGGATGAACTGATTTTTTCACTGAACTGGCGCTTAAATTGCCAAGCCTTATCCAGCGATTGTCCAAACTGTCGAAGCCTGCCACGCAAAAGATCATTCCGCATTTCGTAGGACAGCTTCACATTGGTCGCCACCATATCGCGCACATGTGCCTCTGCCATCTGTTGACGTTGATCCTGATGAATGTCGCCTGAATCATGGGTTGTACCTGTGTCACACAAGACGAGGCACTCCTCAAGTTCCAGCAGTGTGTCAGGGTGTATACGCAGGGGATGGACGATGTTCCGATCCATGCGAAATTCCATGAAATTGAACCCTCCGAACACTGTGGCGTACTGGTCCTGCCACCCACCAGCCACCCCAAGATAGTGGCGCTCGGCCTGGTAAGCTATTTCCGAAAGTTCATGCAGATCCCATTGATCACGGCGTAACTGGTTAAAGCAACCAAGGACGGCTGCCGACACAACGGCCGAGCCACCCAGTCCGGACTTCATAGGAAAGTCGGAATGTAAAAACAGTTCGAAACCAAAGTCCGGCCGAACGGCTCGCAACAGTGCTTGAATCAGGCCGAAGCGTCCGGTTGCCGCTAGCGCCGAAGGAAGATCCTCTGCCCGGAAGGTTTCGCCTAAGTCGAGGGAATGAATGATGACATTCCCGTTACTGCGAATACGAAGTGTGGCGTGGCTATAGAGCGAGATGGTGGTATTGATGACCGCACCACCCTCATTATCGGAAAAATAGTGGGTGAGGTCTGAACCACCGCCGCCAAAACTGATGCGCACTGGGGCGCGGGCGCGGGCGAAGACCGCGCCTTCGGCCTGGATGGGTAGATGATCACGACTGACTAGCCCCACCAGACCGCGCGCCGCATCCAGCAGCGGAATGACGCGTATGCGGTGATCGAGCTTTTTGAGCAACAATTCACGTGGTGTGTCTGGGCTTTCCCAAACGAAATCGGGGTTGGCACATTGCATGATGGCCTCGTCTAATGTCCCACCATTCAGCAGCCGCCGACGGATGTCGCCATCCGTGGCCACGCCAGATACGGCACCACTGGGGTCGACAACAAAAATCACGCCGTGATGATTGCTCTCAATGCGCTGCAGTGCGTCACGCAAGCTTGCAGCTGCGGCAATAAGGAAGATGTCTAGTTGCATAACGAATCTTTGCGGCCTGCAGCCATCCAACGGCAGAAGCGGTAGTAGTCAGCGGGTATGCCGATATCAATGAAATCACTTTTCAGAGGCAAAGCGGTTAATTGACGACTTTGTACTAGCGTGCCGAACAAATCTCGTTCTAGTGAGAAGGGCTGACCATCCCATTCTTGAAAAAGTTCTACATTTAAGAGGCACAGTCCCGCATTGATCCAACCTGCCGCGCTTTGGCCTTTTTTCTCCGCGAAGGAGGTGACGCACAGTTTGTCATCGAAATGAACCTGACCATAACGACTCACTTCCGTCAAATTGATCACGGCCATGGCTGGTGCCGCAGATTGCATAATTTCGGAAACACCGCCGCCTAACCATGTATCGGCATTGGTCATAAGGAAGTTGTCTTTTAGACCAAGTGTTTTCACCGCATAAGCTAGGGCGCCACCGGTATCCATGGGCATTGGCTCGATTAGCCAATCGACTTCACAGTCGTTGAGTTGGCCAACCTGTTGTGCCTGCAGAAAATCAATGATCTGATCCGCTTGGTGGTGCAGCAAGAACGTAAATTTGCGTAAGCCTTGCACCTTCCAGTTCTCAAGCTGTATCTGCAGAAAAGGGACATCACCGATAGGTGCTAATGCCTTTGGCACATCGGTAATGGCTGTTTTCAAGCGGGTGCCGAAACCACCGGCCAAAACGAGCAACTTCATGCCACGCTTCGTTGCAGATAGGTAGTGGCTTCGCGCATGGTTTCGACGAGGTTACGGTCGAGACCACTTTGCGCAATGGGACGTCCATAGGCGAATGGGCAGCTTATACGAATGCCTGCGACGGCTCCGGCTTGAATATCGCTAAGCTTGTCGCAAATTAAGACAGAATATCCCAGCTTGACTGGCACATCTTTTCGGGCTTGTAGAATCATTTTAGAATGTGGACTGCGGGAAACATTGTCATTCAGACAAGGGCATTGGTGACACAGCGTCAACCAGACTCTTCACATTTAGCGCGCCCGGTGGTGAATGATGTTGACACATCCACTCAGTTCATTGATAAGACTATTATTCGTCAAAAGCGCTACACCCAATGCCAATTAACATGCGAGAAGAATTATCATACAGCCTAACTCATACGCATGCCGTTACATGTCCAACTCGTAAGCAAAATATTCACTCCACAACACCCAGCAGCTTCTCAAAATACCCAATCGTCTTCCCCAAACCCGCCTCCAACTGTACCCCCGGCTCCCACCCCAGCACCTCCGTCGCCCGCGAAATATCCGGCTTCCTCTGCATCGGATCATCCGAGGGCAGCGGCTTAAACACCAATTTGGATGAAGCCCCCGTCAGCTCGATAACTAACTCAGCCAACTGTCGGATGGTGAACTCATGCGGGTTCCCCAGATTGATCGGCCCCGGGCAACCCTGGTTCGCACCGTCAACGTCCCAAGGCACGTCCATGAATCGGATGAAGCCTTCAATCAAATCGTCCACATAGCAAAAACTACGCGTCTGCAGCCCGTCGCCGTACAAAGTGATGTCCTCACCTTTGAGCGCCTGCACAATGAAATTACTCACCACGCGACCATCGTTGGGATGCATGCGCGGCCCGTAGGTATTGAAAATACGTGCGACGCGGACGTCCACCTTGTGCTGGCGGTAGTAATCAAAAAACAAAGTTTCCGCGCAGCGCTTGCCTTCGTCGTAGCAGCTGCGGATGCCGATGGGGTTGACGTTGCCCCAGTAATCTTCGGTCTGCGGATGCACCGCCGGGTCGCCGTAGACCTCTGAGGTGCTGGCCTGGAAAATCCGTGCGCGCACCCGCTTGGCCAGCCCCAGCATATTGATGGCCCCGTGCACACTGGTTTTGGTGGTCTGCACCGGGTCGTGCTGGTAGTGGATGGGCGAGGC
>Ga0164294_10001169_pt1 | contig 24599 bp, 16 predicted proteins | sample GEODES005metaG_FD_111479 | JGI IMG/M metagenome (GOLD analysis project Ga0164294, IMG submission 111479) | Oligotrophic lake water microbial communities from Sparkling Lake, Wisconsin, USA - GEODES005 metaG | ecosystem: Environmental > Aquatic > Freshwater > Lake | place: USA: Sparkling Lake...
GTAAATATCAAGCAATTGTATGAAATTTTGCCTGATGAAGGCTATGATCAAGGATTGTTTGTGGTTTTTACTATTGGTTTATCGAAATATTTTGATGTTATTTTAGGTAATAATAACTCTATCATTTTTAATTCAAAATATTACAAAACGGTGTTACTCTTAGGGGTATTATTGGTATTTGTTATTGTAGGATTAAATTTAATTTTTATACCAAAATACGGAATAAATGGAGCGGCTTTGGCAACCTTAATAGCTATTGGAATGTACAGTTTAGCTAAGTTATTATTCGTGGTTTTTAAAATGAAATTATTTCCGTTTACTAAAAACACAATAGTTTCATTTGTTATTACTGTAGTGTTGTTTTTTGCATTTTATTTTTGGGAATTTCCATTTCATCCGATAATTAATATTGGCTTAAAATCGATACTTATTTCAATTTTATATATGACATTACATTTCTATTTCAAAGTATCAAGTGATATTAATTTTGTAATTAGAAATGGTATTGGAAAGTTTTTTAAAATAAAATAAAAAATCCCGCTTCGAATTACGAAACGGGATTTCTATACATTTTTAAATTAATTTCTTTTTCGTTCTTCGGTATCTTTTTTTATTTCATCGATGTCTTCTTTCTTCATTTTTTCTTTACTTCCATCTTTTTTGTAGTAGTAAAAATCTCCATCGTTTCCAGCATCATCATTATGATAGCTTCCTCCGTTATAACCAGCTGGACAAGGATTGTATTGGTAACCGTAATTCATTCCATTTACAAAACCAGTTACGCCAACTAATTGTCCGTGGTAGTTATAAAATAGTCTCATACCACCAATTCTGTTTAAAGCAAAACTATTATACGTCATATAAACACTACCAATTCTTCTAATTCTTCCATAATAATCATAATTTACAAAAACACTACCAATTCTTCTGATTCTACCATAATAGTCGAACTCAATTTTAATTCCTCTGCTACCTCTTTCAATACTATTTGAGTTTGTAGGTGTACCACCTCGTCTAGCAATATAATTGTTGTTTCCAATATTGAAATCGAAATCGCCGGTTGGAAAAACATAAAACAAAATGCCTCTTTCTAAAAACACAATTGGTTCCGCATCTCTGTAATCAATAGCATAATAATTAGTATGCCCATTTTGGTGCCCATTTCTGATGCCACGTCTTTCAGTGCTAACTTCTTGAGCCTGTACCGCGTTTAACAGGATTAAAAAACTGCCAACTAAAAATGTAATTTTTCTCATGATTTCTAAATTTTAATTGTTAAACATTTTATTAAATTATTTGTTATTTAACTATTTTCAATTGTTGTGCCAAAGCATAAATTTTAAATGATAATAATATGATAACAACTTGTTAATGATTTCTAATGTATTGATTATAAATATTTTATTTTAAATATTTAAAAAGTAGCACTTAATATACCATCTGTTTTTTACAACATAAATTAAACTAATTTCTAAAATTTCTAAAATCGGTGTTTCAAAAAAACAAAAAATTTGACTGAAATTTAATTTAGTTTTTGTTGTTGCCTCTGAATTTACTATTTTAGCACAAATCAGAATAAGTATGCGGAAGTCTTTCTATTTATTATTTTTTATAAGCCATTTAGTTTTTGCTCAATATCCAAAGGATTACTTTCGCTCTCCTTTAGCTATTCCAATAAATTTATCTGGGACTTTTGGTGAATTACGTTCTAATCATTTTCATTCCGGTTTAGATATTCGAACCAATAATATAGAAGGATTACCTGTTTACGCTGCTGCAAACGGAATGGTAGTTAGAATTAAAGTATCGCCATTTGGTTATGGAAAAGCACTATATATTGCACACCCTAATGGATATACTACAGTTTATGGACATTTACAGAAGTTTAGCGATAAAATAGAAGCGTACGTAAAAGAACAACAATATCGTAAGAAAAGTTTTGAGGTGGAATTATATCCCAGTAATATAAAAGTAGCTCAATCAGAAATCATTGCTTTGTCTGGAAATTCTGGTGGAAGTGGCGGACCCCATTTGCATTTTGAGTTTAGAGATACCGCATCAGAAAAAATTATCAATCCAATGGCTTTTGGAATGAATAAATTGATTAAAGATGAAACAAATCCTGTGATTTCCAGTTTAATGGTATATCCTGCAAACGATACAATATCAGTAAATAAAAGCAGAAACCCAGTTAGTTTGTCGTTGCAAAAACAAGTTGATGGTACTTATTTAGCTACAAAAGTAGTTGCAAGCGGCAAAATTGGTTTTGCGCTTAATTCGTATGATTTATCAACTAATAATTACAATAAAAACGGAATTTATAAAGTTGAAAGTTTTTTAAACGGATCTCCAAATTTTAAATACGAATTCGATACGTTTGCTTTTGACGAATCCAAACATATTAATTATTTTATTGATTTTAATGCGTTTAAAAAATTAAAGCAACGCTTTCAAAAATTGTTTATAAAAGAAAATTATCCTTTATCAATTGTTAATGGGAATACTAAAAATGGTTTGATAGATGTTAAAACCAATGTTAATTATACCTATAAAATTGTAGTGTCTGATTTTCACGGAAATACCACTATTGTAAATGTTCCAATTTCTTATGAAAAAGCAATTCAATTTTCTGAAACATCAAAACCAGTTGCAAAAGAAAATTATTTTATTAAGTACAAATCAGAATATAATTTTGAGTTTGAAAAAACGGCTGTTTACTTTCCACCGAATGCTTTGTATGAAAATGCTACTTTAAATATTGTTGAAAAAGACGAGATTTTAGATATTGAAAATAATTTTGAAGCTATTCAAAATGGTTTTACTGTCGCGTTAGATATTTCAGATTTATCTGAAGAAGACCAAAAGAAAGCCTTTGTAGGAACTGTTTCAGGGTATAAATTAGAATATAATGCTTCGTTTAAAAAAGCTACAAAAATTTCTGCAAAAGTAAAAGCATTTGCAAAATATAAAGTAGGTATTGATAATGTAGCACCTCGAATTTATAATCCTAATTTTATTGAAGGTAGCAATATATCAAAATTAAAAACGTTAAGTGTTTCTATAAGCGATGCACTTTCTGGTATAGATAGTTATAATGCTTATTTAAATGATGAATGGATTTTAATGGAATACGATTATAAAACCAAAAAATTAATTCATAATTTTGAAGATGGTAAAGTAATTCCAGGTAACAATACCATCAAAATTGTAGTTACAGATAAATTGGACAATACAGCCACTTTTTTATCTAATTTTATTTATTAAATATGAGTTTAAATTTAAAATCCATTCGAATTTTATTATTTTTTGTTTTTATTTCTTCCGTTACGTTTGCACAAAAAGCCAGAATTAAAGGGATTGTTTTAAACGAAAATCAGTTGCCAATTGAAAATGTTTCGGTTAGTTCACCTACTTCAAATACAGTAACTAATAAAAATGGTTTTTACGAATTAGAAATAGCTGCTAATGTGGAAGTTACTATTTCGTATTATAATTCGTCATATAAGAAATCTACTTATAAAGTCAATTTAAAAACCAATGAAGATTTTGAATGGAATCCGATTTTAGGAACTTTCACTGAAACTATTGAAACCGTAGTAATTTCAGGAAAAAACAGAAAAATAAATGGAGCAACAGCGCTTTCACCCGTATTATTAAGACGAATTCCAGGTGGAAATGCTGGAGTTGAAAATTTGATTAAAACACTTCCGGGTGTGTATTCTAATAATGAATTAAGTACCTCTTATGCCGTTCGTGGTGGTAATTATGATGAAAACTTAGTGTATGTAAACGAAATTGAAGTGTATCGTCCTTTTTTAGTTCGTTCCGGACAGCAAGAAGGGTTAAGTTTTACCAATACCGACATGGTACAAAATATCGATTTTTACGCGGGTGGATTTCAAGCAAAATATGGAGATAAATTGGCTTCTGTTTTGGATATTGCGTATCGAAATCCTAAAACATTTCATGCCGGTTTTGAAGCCAGTTTTTTAGGTGGAAGCATTTTTGCCGAAGGCGTTTCTAAGAATCAAAAGTGGAGTAATATTACTGGAGTTCGCTATAGAAACAACTCACTTTTAGTGAAAAGTCAGGAAACACAAACCAATTATAGACCTTCCTTTTTAGATGTGCAATCACTGTTTAATTTTAATTTAAATACCAAGTGGAATTTTAGTTTTTTGGGTAATATCGCACAAAATAATTATATGTATCAGCCGACTTCTCGTCAAACGAATTTTGGAACTATAAGCGATCCAATTGCCTTATTAATTCAGTATGAAGGACAAGAAAAAGATACCTATACTACCTTTTTTGGCGCTATAAAATCTGTTTTTGAACCAAATAAAAACAATAAATACAAACATATTTCATCGGTATATCACACTGTAGAACAAGAATATTATGATATTTTAGCACAGTATCGTTTGGGTGAAGTAGATGCAAATATTGGTTCTGAAAACTTTGGAAACGTAGTGTTTTCTCGTGGAATTGGTTCACAACTTAATCACGCAAGAAATAATTTAGATGCTTTAATTGTAACGAATGAAATAAAGGGAAATCATAAATTAAATGCTGACAATACGATAGAGTGGAGTTTTAAACATAATTTCGAAAACATTAGAGATAGGGTAGTAGAGTGGGAAGTTATTGATTCTGCAGGTTTTTCATTACCAAATCCAGAATTAGAATATATAAATGACCAACCTTATAATCCCTATTTTGGACCTTTAGCGCCATACCAAAACGTTCGTGCTAAAAACAATACCACAATAAATCGATTCAATTCCTATTTAAATTGGAATTATGAAGGGACGATTGGTTCGCATACGTATTATGTAAATGCTGGCGTTCGTGGGCAAAGTTGGTTGGCATCAAATAACGGAATCTCTGGAAACAATCAATTTACATTTTCACCCAGAGCACAGTTTATTTTAAAACCAAATTGGGATAAAGAAATGGTTTTTCGCATTTCGGTCGGTGTTTATAATCAGCCTCCTTTTTATAGAGAATTACGTGCCAGCGATGGTACAGTAAATCCTAATGTAAAAGATCAAAAATCCATTCATTTTGTTTTTGGACACGATTATAGTTTTCAAATGTGGAACAGACCATTTAAATTAGTAAGTGAAGCTTATTACAAAACCATGACAGATGTTAACGCATATACAATAGATAATGTCCGAATCAGATACGAAGCAAATAACAACGCCACTGCTTATGTGTATGGTATTGATGGAAGACTTAATGGCGAGTTTGTTCCTGGGGTAGAATCTTGGTTTACGTTTGGGTATTTAAAAACAGAAGAAAATCAGGGTGGAAAAGGTTTTATTGCACGTCCCACAGACCAACGTTTGAAATTTGCTATTTTATTTCAGGATTATATGCCAACTATTCCAAGTTTAAAAATGTACTTAAATTTGGTATATAATACTGGATTACCAGGAGGTTCGCCTGCTTATGCAGACCCATATTTGTATCAAACAAGATTAAACGATTACAGAAGAGCTGATACTGGATTTTCTTATGTTTTTAAAGATGCAAAATTGGGTGGACATAGAAAATGGTTAGCTAATTTTTCTGAATTTAGTGTAGGCTTTGAAATTTATAATTTGTTTAATAATCAAAACTCGATTACCAATACTTGGGTGCGGGATGTGTATACAAAAACACAATACGGTGTGCCCAACTATTTAACCACACGAACGTTTAATTTGAAATTAAGTATGAGAATTTAATGTTGGAACTACAGATTATTGTGTTTTTTTATTTCTTTAATTCAAAAAAATAAAAACAAAGAATAATTGTATTTTAAGTATATTTGAAACTCAAAACAAAAACTATGAAAAATTATATTTATATCCTTTTAGCGTCAAGTTTGATGGTTTTTTCTTGCCAAGAAGAAAAAGTCAAACCAAAAGTAAAATATACAGGAAAAGATGCCAAATCCATTTTAAAAGACACTACCAAGTTAGAAATAGCAGATTTACCTATTCAGTTCGAAGGAAGCAATGTTTTGGTATATGCTGTTGGAAATTTAACCGTTGGCGATATAAATAGAAAAGGAAGTTATGAAAGCACCTCTGCATATGAAGGAGTTTCAGGTTTTCACGTTTCTAATTCAATGGAAAATGAAATTACAGGTTATTTACAAAATTTAAAATTTCAAGAAATTGGTTCTGATTCGTTACAAGTTTTATCTGATAAATTAATGCTAATTGAGCGTGTTTCGTATCTAAAAAACAATAAAATGTTAGTGTATGTTTTGGCTGATGCCGATACCAATAAAGACGGTTTGATTGATTCTAATGATATCAAGTCGCTTTATATTAGTACAGAATTAGGAAAAAATTTCACTAAAATTTCTACAGAATTACAAGAGTTGATTGATTGGAAACATATAGAATCGTCAAATAAACTATTTTTTAGAACTATCGAAGACGCTAATAAAAACGGCGAATTCGATAAAAAAGACAAAATCCACTATCACGTAGTTAATTTAAAAGACAATAAAGTATCGGAATATTTTCCTTTATAAATCTTATTCTAAACTTTGTAAGGCTACTAACCTAGCGTACGTACCGTTTTTCGCAATTAATTCGGCGTGTTTGCCTTGTTCTACAATTTCACCTTTTTGCATAACAATAATGTTGTCTGCTTTTTGAATGGTAGATAAACGGTGTGCAATTACAATAGAAGTTCGGTTTTGCATCATTTTTTCTAAAGCATCTTGTACTAATTTTTCACTTTCAGTGTCTAACGCAGAAGTCGCTTCATCTAAAATCATAATTGGAGGGTTTTTTAATACTGCTCTTGCAATAGACAAACGTTGTTTCTGTCCTCCAGATAATTTTCCACCAGCATCACCAATATTGGTATCAATTCCATTAGGAAGTGAAGCTACAAACTCATAGGCATTAGCAATTTTTAAAGCTTCAATAAGCTCTTCATCTGTGGCACTTGGTTTTCCAATTAGTAAATTATTTTTTATAGATTCGTTAAACAGAATGGAATCTTGTGTAACCAATCCGATTAAACCACGTAAAACGTGCATATCCCAATCTCTAACTTCTACACCATCCACTTCAATTGAACCTTCTTGTATGTCGTAAAAGCGAGTTAATAAATTAGCAATAGTACTTTTTCCTGAACCCGATTGACCAACTAAAGCAATTGTTTTACCTTTTTCCACTTCAAAAGAAAAGTTTTTTAAAACATTTTCGTCTTGATAAGCAAAGTTGATGTTTTTTACAGAAATTCCATTTTCAAAAGTATGTTTTACAAAAGCATTTGGTTTGTTAACTACAATATTTTCTTGTTCTAACAACTCAAAAACTCTTTCTGCAGCAGCTAAACCACTTTTCACTTGATAAGATGCTTTAGAAATAGCTTTTGCAGGTGTAAGAATTGCATAAGCTAAACCAATATATGCAAGAAATTGAGGCCCCTTTAGAGTTCCTTCCTCCAAAACCATAATTCCACCAAACCAAAGTAAAACTGCAATGGTAACAATACCTAAAAATTCGCTAAAAGGAGAAGCAAGATTGTTTTTGTTGGCAATACTAGTTGACAATTTTAATAATCTTTCTAGCGAATCGTTAAATTTTTGTATAAAAGAGTTTTCTGCATTATAACTTTTAACGACTTTTAATCCCGTTAAAGTTTCATCTAATGTTGAAATAAAAACACCCTGTTCTTGTTGAGCTCTCGTTGATTTTGCTTTTAAATTTTTACCAATTCTTGAAATAATAAATCCTGAAATTGGGATGAATATAAAAACGAATAAAGTTAATTTTACACTTATAGCTAACATCAAAAAAATTGAAAAAACAATTGTCAAAGGCTCTCTTACAACTAACTCTAGAATTTGAAAGAAGGAATTTTGAACTTCACCTACATCACCTAACATTTTTGTCATTACATCTCCTTTTCTTTGGTCAGAATAGAAAGATATAGGTAAATGTATAATTTTAGCATATAACTTTTCACGTAAGTCTTTCAAAACACCATTTCTTAGAATTGTAATTTGCAAAGAGGCCAAATAATTAAAAATATTTTTTAAAAGTGCTGTAACAATTACTATACCAACTACCAACAATAAAGCATATTTAGCGCCATAATCGTCATTTAATTTTGTAATGTAGAACCCTAAATATTCTTGAGCATACTTATTAATTTCTAAAATTCCTGTAAATTTGGGTTTTTCAAAAACTACTTCAGTTTGTTTGAATAATACGTTTAATATGGGAATTAATGTTACCATTAATATAGAAGAAAAAAATGCATAAAAAACATTAAAAACAACATTTAAAACAGCATTTTTTTTATACTTTAAAGCAAAAGGAATTATTTTTTTTAAATTTTGATCCATTAGTTTAATTTCATTTCAGTGATGATATTCTGAATTTTAGTATCTAAAAATCTATTGGCTTCTTCGAAATCATTAGCTTCTTCTAAAATAGCATTGACACTAAAATAGAACTTAATTTTTGGTTCCGTTCCACTTGGTCTGGCGCAAATTTTTGTACCATCTTCTAAATAATAAATCAACACATTCGATTTTGGAATGTCTAAATCAAACGTTTCATTATTAATTAAATCGCGAGCGGTTGTATTTTGATAATCTTCAATACACACCACACGTTGTCCGTTGATGGTTTCCATTGGATGGTCTCGTAAATCTATCATCATTTGATTGATTTCCACTAAACCTTCTTTACCTTTTTTGGTTAAAGATATTAAATGTTCTTTGAAAAAACCGAAATCTAAGTATAAATTAATTAGTTCTTTATATAAGCTACTTCCAGAAGCTTTGGCTTGAGCGGCAATTTCGCAAACCAATAAACTTGCTGCAACGGCATCTTTATCTCTTACGGCATCACCAACCATATACCCGAAGCTTTCTTCGCCACCGCCAATAAATTTCTGATTTGGAAAGTCTTTAATAAATTTTGCAATCCATTTAAAACCTGTTAATCCTACTTTACATTCAATTCCATAAGCACTTGCTAAATCAAGCATCATAGGAGTAGAAACAATAGTTGAACCAATAAATTCTGTTCCAGTGATTTTGTCAGCCCGTTTCCATTGTTCTAGTAAAAATGCCGTCATAACCACCATGGTTTGATTTCCGTTTAGTAACATCATTTTACCATTCGTATCTCTAACAGCCACTCCCAATCTATCCGAATCGGGATCAGTACCAATTACGATATCAGCATTTACTTGGTCAGCTAATTCTAAAGCCATAGCTAACGCTTCAGGTTCTTCAGGATTTGGCGACTTAACTGTTGGAAAGTTTCCATCCGGAATTTCTTGTGTTGCCACGATATTTACATTCGTATATCCAGCTTTTGCTAAAACGGCAGGAATTGATTTTACAGATGTTCCATGTAAAGGTGTAAAAACAATATTTAAATTTTCTTTAGCTGATTTTGGCGTATTAAAACTGGCGTTTTCAATGGTAGAATTAATAAAAGCTTCATCAACTGTTTCATCAATATATTCAATTAAACTTTCATTTGATGAGAAGTTAATATCGCTATATTTTAATGCTTCAATTTCTGCGATAAGTTCCCCATCTTGTGGTGGTACAATTTGTCCGCCATCTTGCCAATATACTTTGTATCCGTTGTACTCTGGTGGATTATGTGATGCGGTTAATACAATTCCAGCATGACAATTTAAGTGTTTTAAGGCAAATGATAATTCTGGAGTAGGACGTAATTCAGAAAACAAATAGACTTTTATATTATTCGCTGAAAAAATATCGGCTACTATTTTCGCTAACGTATTGCTGTTTTTTCTACAATCATAGGCTATTGCGACTTTTAAATCTTCATTTGGAAAACAGTTGCGCAAATAATTAGACAAGCCTTGGGTGTTTTTTCCCAAAGTATATTTGTTTATACGATTGGTTCCAACACCCATAACGCCACGCATTCCACCTGTACCAAACTCTAAATTTTTATAAAAAGCATCTTCTAAACCTTTTGGATCGGATGTCATTAATGCTTCAATTTCAGTTTGTGTATTTTGGTCGAAAGTAGGCGTAAGCCATTCGTTTACTTGATCTAATATGTTTTGTTCTATGTGCATTATTTTATTTTTTGTAACCAATTTTTGGTCGGTCTTCTTGTTCAATTTTTAATTCTTCTTTATCCATTAAATAATTCAAAATTTTATAAATTTCTGGAAACTGATTTTCAATTTCCTTTACTTTTGAAGTTATTTCTTCTAAATTTAGTAAGGAATTTCTCAAAATTACAAAAGTTCTCATAATTGCAATATTTATTTTAATTGCTTTTTCTGATTTTAAAACGCCTGAAAGCATTGCTACTCCTTGTTCTGTGAATGCGAAAGGCAAATATTTAGAGAATTTTCCTCTTCCAATCTCTAAGGTCACAATTTGTGACCTTAGAGATTTATATTCACTTTCTGTTAATTCAAACATAAAATCTTCAGGAAATCTTTCAATGTTTCTTTTAACTGATTGTTTTAAAACTTTTGTTTCAATTTCATAAAGTGTTGCTAAATCATAATCTAACATCACTTTTTGATTTCGAATAATATGAATCTTATTCGTAATAATCTCTAAATTGTTCATTTTGGCGTATATTTAAGTTATTCTTTAATCTTAAGGTCACAAATTGTAATCTTTATTATTTTTTAATTGTTGGTATCACATTTTGTGATACCATATAACTATACTATTTCCGATATTTTATATCGTTCTTCGTTGCTTTTGGTGCGTAAAATAATTTCGCCTAAAAAACCGGCTAAAAACAATTGCGTTCCAATAATCATAGTGGTTAAGGCGATGTAAAATTCCGGTCTATTTGTAATTAAACGTGCTGTTTTATGAATAAAAAGCTTATCGATTCCTAGATATATTGTTAAAACAAATCCAATGAAAAACATCAAACTACCAAGTAATCCAAAGAAATGCATAGGACGTTTTCCAAATTTTGAAATAAACCAAATGGTAATTAAATCTAAAAATCCATTTATAAATCTATCGATACCAAATTTTGATGTTCCGTATTTTCTAGCTTGATGAATCACTACTTTTTCTCCAATTTTTGAAAATCCAGCATTTTTACCTAAAACGGGAATGTAGCGATGCATTTCGCCTGATACTTCAATATTTTTAATTACAACATTTTTGTAAGCTTTTAAACCGCAATTGAAATCGTTAAGTTTTACACCCGAAATTCTTCTTGCTGCCCAATTGAATAATTTTGATGGAATATTTTTAAACACAACAGAATCGTAACGTTTTTTCTTCCAACCAGAAATTAAATCAAATCCTTGATTTTGAACTAAATCGTACAATTCTGGAATTTCATCTGGACTATCTTGTAAATCGGCATCCATAGTAATTACTACGTCTCCATTAGCTTGTGCAAAACCAGCGTGTAGGGCTTGACTTTTACCATAATTTCGTAAAAACTTAATTCCTTTGATGTTGGAATTGGTTTTTTGTAAGTCTAAAATGGTTTGCCAAGACGCGTCAGTACTACCATCGTCTATAAACAATACTTCATAAGAAAAGTTATGACTCGTCATAACTTTCTCAATCCATTTTGATAATTCTGGTAACGATTCTTGTTCGTTTAATAAGGGAATTACTAATGATATATTCATTTATTCGTTTAATGGGTTTGTTTTTGATTTAAATATGGCGGCTAAAATTAAGTTCATTATTGAACTAATTAATATAGACATTACAAAAGCTTGTCCTGTTTTAATTATAGAAAAATTATCAGTATTTGCCATATCTTTAATATCTTGACTTGAAACTTCAATATAATCTTTCGCTGCTTTCATTGCAATAATTTGTTGTTTATTCATAAATTCATTCAATGTCGAGCCATAATCTGCATCAATAAAATTGTTCAAGGAGTAAGTAAATAACTGTGAAATAAAAATTCCAATAGTAATAGTAATAGTTAAAGTTGTGAATAATTCTTTAAATGTTATAGAATTGTTGAAATCCTTTTTGGTGTTTATACATTGAAAAATTCTAACTCCTAAATATCCTAACCAAAACACAAACTGAATTATGCTTCCAGTAATAGCATTTTCCTTGTTTATTCCACCTAGTAAATATATTATTAGGTGCATAAGTATTCCTACACCACCTAAAATAACTCCAAATTTTATTCCATTACTTTTTAAAACTTCATTCATAGCTTTTTTGATTAAGTTAGTTTCTGAATTAGTATATTAATTTAAAAATTTGTTACACTGCTTTTTGAACAACTTCATATACTTTTCCGTCTTCAAATTTTAATGTTTTTGCAGGATATTTCAATAATAAGGCATAGTCGTGTGTAGCAATTACTACCGTTTTTCCGTTGGCATTAATAGTTCTTAATACTTCCATAATTTCAATACTCGTTTGAGGATCTAAATTACCAGATGGTTCGTCGGCTAAAATTAATTCCGGATCATTTAGAAGAGCACGTGCTATTGCAACACGCTGTTGTTCTCCACCAGATAATTGATGCGGCATTTTTGAAGCAAAATTAGCCATACCTACTTTTTCCAAAACTTCATGAATTTGTGCATCCATTTCAGATTTGTCTTTCCAGCCAGTAGCTTTTAATACAAACAATAAATTTTCTTTTATGCTTCTGTCAGATAATAATTTGAAATCCTGAAACACAATTCCAATTTTTCTTCTTAAAAACGGAATGTCTTTTTCTTTTAAGGTATTTAAATTATAATCAACAATTGTTCCTTCGCCTTCTTTTAAAGGTAAATCTGCGTAAAGCACTTTCATTAAACTACTTTTTCCAGAACCCGTTTTTCCAATAAAATATAGAAATTCACCTTTTTGAACTTCTAAATTAATATCTGATACTATTAAATTGTTTTCTTGGTATATAGAAACGTTTTTTAGAGATAAAATCGTTTGACTCATAATAATGTAATTTATTCTGTAAAAATATAAACATTTCATCGCTAAACAAAATTATTCAAGTAAATTATTATCATTGCAATATTTAAGATAATTTTTGCGTTTATAATGATATCCTTTTGATATATTTGAAACTTAAAATGAATTCAATTATGAACGGTATTAAAACGCTTTTTTTAGCATTACTTTTTATTTCGCAAAGTAATATGGCTCAGCAATCTGCTATATATTTAAACCAAAATCCAGAATATCATAAAGCTATTCAATTATACAAAGAAAAGCAGTTTCAAGCGGCACAAATTTTATTTGAACGTGTAAAAAATGCCATTCCATCTGAAGAAATTTTATCTGATTGCGATTATTTCATTGCCAATTGTGCTATAAAAACCAATCAACAAGATGCGGATGTACTGATGGAATCATTTATTGAAAATCACCCGACTAGTACAAAAAGAAATTTAGCTTATTTTGAAGTTGCTCAATATTATTTTGCTGAAGGAAATTATGCGCAATCTTTAAAATGGTATGAAAATATTCATGAACCTGAATTAGCTGATTACGATATAGATAAAGCTAACTTTCAGAGAGGGTATGCCAATTTTTCAATTAAAAAAAATAAAGATGCTTCTAATTATTTGAATAAAGTAATTCAGTCGAAAGAATATGGAAATCAGGCCAAATATTATTTAGGATATTTAGCCTATGAAGGCAATAATTATAAAGAAGCTAACGAGCTCTTTGGACAAGTTGAAAATCAAGAAAAGTACAAAGAAAAAATGGGGTACTTTCAAGCCGATATGAATTTTAAATTAGGAAATTTTCAAAAAGCTATTGATTTGGGCGAACCGCAACTGAAAAAATCATCAGCAATTGAAAAAAGTGAATTGTCGAAAATAATTGGAGAAAGTTATTTTAATTTAAAACAATACGATAAAGCAATCCTTTATTTACAAGCCTATAAAGGAAAAAATGGCAAATGGAATCATACCGATTTTTACCAATTAGGGTATGCTTTTTACCAACAAAAAAATTATGAAAGTGCCATCTTACAATTCAATAAAATTATTGAAGGAAATGATTTTTTAGCACAAAACGCGTATTATCATTTAGCAGAAAGTTATCTAAATACCGACAAAAAACAGCAAGCATTAACTGCTTTTAAAACCGCTTCGGAAATGGATTTTGATTTCAAAATTCAAGAAGATGCCGCATTAAATTATGCAAAGTTGAGTTATGAAATTGGTAATCCATACCTCTCAACGCCTGAAGTTTTAAAATCTTTTTTAGAAAAATATCCAACGAATCCAAATAACCAGGAATTGAAAAGTTTATTGATAAATTCTTATATCACGTCTAAAAATTATACAGAAGCTTTAATTTTATTAGAAAAAAATAAAACGCCTGAAAATAAATTGGCATATCAAAAAGTTACTTTTTACAGAGGGCTAGAAGTGTATACTGATGGAAAGTATCAAGAAGCTTACATTTTATTTAAAAAATCATTAACAGAAAATAAAGAGGCAAAAATTACCGCACGTGCTACTTTTTGGAAAGCAGAATGTGAGTATAGTTTAGATCAATTTTCAGAAGCGGTTTTAACCTATAAACAATTTTTAAATGATGCGGCAGCTTCAGATACTCCAGAAAGTAAAACTGCAGAATATAATTTGGCCTATGCTTATTTTAAAATTAAAGAATATGAAAATGCCATTCCGTACTTTAATGCTTTTATTTTAAAAGGAAAAGACGATAAAGTCCGATTCACGGATGCGTATTTACGAATGGCAGACTGCAATTATATTTCTTCAAAATATTGGCCAGCTATGGATGCTTATAACAAAGCTATTGAGTTAAAATGCGTTGATGCTGATTATGCGGCATTTCAAAAAGGAATGAGCTATGGATTTGTAAATAAAAATGAAAAGAAAATTGAGGATCTAAATAAGTTTGTAACCACATATAAAACATCACAATTTATGGATGATGCTTTATATGAATTAGCCAATACCTATACCGTAGAAGAACAAAATGATAAAGCCATTGCTACATTTGATGTTTTAATTGCTACTCATAAAAATAGCGCCTATATAGCAAAATCAATATTAAAGCAAGGATTAATTTTTTATAATACAGATAAAGACGATGCTGCCATTACAAAATTTAAAAAAGTAGTAGCCGAATTTCCAAATTCGCCAGAATCATTAGAAGCTGTCTCAACAGCAAAAAATATTTACAAAGCAAATGGAAATATACCAGAATATGCTGCTTGGGTAAAAACACTAACTTTTGTAGAAGTTTCCGATGCAGAATTAGATAATGATATGTACGAATCGGCAGAAAAAAAATACTTAACAAATAATGCCAAACAAGCGATATCTGGATTTACGAGTTATTTGGTTCAGTTTCCAAATGGATCACACGCTTTGAAAGTCCATTTTTACCTAGCGCAATTGTATTTTGCAGATGCATTAGAAAAAAATGCAATTCCACATTACGAGTATGTAATTGCACAAGCCAGAAACGAATTTACAGAACAAGCTTTGGTTCGCTTATCAGAAATTCATCTTAAAGATAAAAATTGTGATGCAGCAATTGTTGTTTTAAAACAATTAGAAACAGCTGCAGAATATCCTCAAAACATTACGTTTGCGCAAGCTAATTTGATGAAGTGTTTTTATGAAAAACAAGATTTTACTAACTCAGAATTGTATTCCGATAAGGTGTTAAATAATCAAAAAATAGAGGATAAGATTAAAAGTGATGCACAAATTATTATAGCACGTTCAGCAATAAAAACAAATAACGATGCAAAAGCAAAAGATGCTTATGCTAAATTGCAAAAAATAGCAAAAGGCGAATTGGCAGCCGAAGCGTTGTATTACGATGCTTATTTTAAGAATAAAGAACAAAAATTTGAAGCCTCAAATACATCGGTAGAAAAATATTCGAGTACGTACTCAGGATATAAATATTTTGGAGCAAAAAGTTTGGTTTTAATGGCAAAAAACTATTACGGATTAAACGATAGCTTTCAAGCTACTGAAATTTTACAAAGTATCATCGATAATTTTACTGAATTTCCCGATGTAGTTTCAGAATGTCAATCAGAATTAGAAATCATAAAAGCTGCAGAAGCCAAAACGAATTCGTCAGTTACGAAGTAAGTTAAATTACGATTTACGAATTTTGAATTACGAAGTATAAAATTAAAAAAATTACAAACCTAACGAAAACCCTAGTTTCATTGCGGTTAATTAAAACATATATATGAAAAAAGTAATTATAAGTATCATCGTCCTTTCAGCCTTTCAAGTTGGTTTTTCTCAAAAGAAAGATGAAAACATTGGAAGTGAAGTGGTAAATATTGTAAAACCCTATACACCAACCATTTCGGATGCGTTTAAAATAAAACAATCACCAGCAGTGGAACAAGAAGTTATGGAACCAAAAATTCCTATAAAATTTCAAATTTTTTCATTTCCAGTGGCCTCAACATTTATGCCTTCTAAAGGAAAAGCGGCTGATGTAGATGAAGAAATATTAGAAAAAGGTTTTTCTAATTATGTTTCTTTAGGTGCAGGTAATTATGGTACTGCAAATGCGGAAGTGTTTTTAACCCACCAATTGAGTAAAACCGATTATGTGGGCGGATTGTTTCAACATTTATCCTCTCAAGGTGGAATTGGTGGCGTACTTTTAGACAATAATTTTCACACAAATGCATTGGACGTAACTTATGGAAGTAGAAATAGAAAGTTAAGTTGGAATGCTGACTTAGGAATTAAAAATCAAGGCATCAATTGGTATGGTTTACCAAATTATTCGTTTTTTGACGCTTCAGTAGTCAATAAAATTGATGAAAAACAAGTGTATAATACCCTAGCAATTGGTGGGAAAATGACTGCAAAAGACAGTTTTTTTAAGCAACTATCTATACAATTTAAACGATTTTCTGATGCTTTTGGCTCGGCTGAAAATAGATTTTTTGTCAAACCAAATTTTGATTTTGAAGTAATTGATCAAAAAGTGAAAACTGATTTTGTTTTAGATTATGTAGGTGGAAGTTTTGATAGAAGATTAATGCAAATGAATTCGGCTTACAAATATTCATCCTTAAATTTAGGTTTTAGTCCAAGTATTTTATACCAACAAGAGGATTTGTCAGTTGAAATAGGTGCAAAAGTTTTTTTTGCTCAATCATCCATAGATCAAGAAAATAATAACAAAATATTCTTTTATCCAAAAGTAAAAGCATCGTACAAATTAGTAGGTGATATTTTATTGGCTTATGCTGGAGCAGAAGGAAATTTGCAGCAAAATTCGTATGCGGATTTCGTAGATAATAATCCGTTTGTTTCTCCTACGTTATTTATTGCTCCAACCAATACTAAATATGATTTGTATGTTGGTTTAAAAGGAAAATTAGCCAATGCAGTTGCTTTTAATGTAAAAACTTCCTATTTAAATCAAGATAATAAAGCATTATTTGTAGCAAATTATTTTGATTCGTTATCAACAAACAATGGATATGCTTTTGGAAATTCGTTTAATGTAGTTTATGACGACTTGAAAACCTGGAGTGTGTTTGGAGAATTAAAAGCAGATTTTACAAAAAACATTGCTTTCGGAATTAACGGAACCTTTAATACGTTTACTACAACTACTCAAAATGAAGCTTGGAATTTACCAAAACTTCAAGTAGCAAGTTATATTGACTTTGAAATAAATGAAAAATGGAGCGCTGGTGCTAAATTGTTTTTTGTAGGAGAAAGACAAGATATAGATAGCATTAATAATGAATCGATGTTTTCTTCGTTTAATTCAGGTATAAAAACAGTATCATTAGATAGTTACTTTGATTTGAATGCCCACGTGGGATATAAATTCAGTAAAAGATTAAATTTCTTTTTAAAAGGAAATAATTTAGCCAATCAACAATATAACAGATGGGCAAATTTCCCTGTACAAGGTGTACAGATTTTGGGTGGTGCGAGTTATAAATTTGATTTTTAATCTTAAAAATGATTTCAAGTCATTAAATTAAGTATTCTATAATTTTACATATGCCAAACTTCAAGCAAAAAATACTTTCCTATTATCAACTATTACTTCAAGATAAAATATACATTTATCAGGATTTAATAAACTCATTAACTGAAGATGCGCAAAATGATGCTAAATCTTCGGCAGGAGATAAGCACGAAACTACGTTGTCAAAATTACATATCGAACAAGAAAAAATCGCTAATAAACTTAAAGAAGCCATCGAGCAACAAGTCATATTATCAAAATTAGATATTGAACAGATTTCAAATAAAACCATTTTAGGAAGTGTTGTAGTTACTAATCATTTAACCGTTTTTATTAGCACTGCTTTACCTAAAATCACAATTGATAATCAAGTTGTTTTTGCCATTTCTCCGCAATCTCCTTTGGGCATACAATTGATGCATAAACCTGTACAAGCTGAATTTTTGGTAAAAGAAGTGAATTATAAAATTTTAGAAATTCTATAAGTTTTTACTTTTTTTCTCTTTTTTAGGTTAATTATAGAAAAATAAGCATTTTTAAAAACTTCTTTTTTTGCGTTTTAAGACGTTTTCATATTTTCATCTGTTTTCGATTGAGATAAAAAATCATCAAAATAGCATTTTTGACCCTTTTTAGCCCTTTTTAGAAAAGATTTCAGAAATTAACAAATGTTGATAACTTAAGGTGTTTTGCTGTTGTTATATCTTGGCTTTTTTTAATCCATTCGTTATATTTGTTTGTTATAAAAATGTTTATTTAACACAATTATTATGAGTGAAGAAAATAAAAAAGGTAGTTATTCAGCCGATAGTATCCAGGCGTTAGAAGGAATGGAGCATGTAAGAATGCGTCCATCTATGTATATTGGAGATACTGGAGTTAGAGGATTGCATCATTTAGTATATGAAGTAGTAGATAACTCTATTGATGAAGCATTAGCCGGTCATTGTGATACCATCTATGTAGCTATCAATGAAGATAATTCAATTACTGTTGAAGATAATGGACGCGGTATTCCTGTAGACATTCACAAGAAAGAAGGAATTTCTGCATTAGAGGTGGTAATGACCAAAATTGGAGCTGGAGGTAAGTTTGATAAAGATTCGTATAAAGTTTCTGGAGGACTTCATGGAGTAGGTGTATCTTGTGTGAATGCACTTTCAGACCACTTGCGCGCCACTGTTCATAGAGAAGGAAAAGTATATGAACAAGAATACGAAAAAGGAAAAAGCTTATATCCCGTAAAACAAATTGGTACAACAGATAAAAGAGGTACAATTGTAACGTTTAAGCCTGATGCTACTATTTTTACACAAACGTTAGAATATTCTTACGATACATTAGCGGCTCGTTTACGTGAGTTGTCATTCTTAAATAAAGGAATTACAATAACTTTAACCGATAAAAGACACTTAGCAGACGATGGAAGTCAGCCTGTTGAAACCTTTCATTCTAAAGAAGGGTTAAAAGAATTTATTAAGTTTTTAGACGGAAACAGAGAACCAATTATTTCTCATGTAATTAGCATGGAAAATGAAAAAGGGGAAATTCCTGTGGAAGTAGCCTTAATTTATAATACTTCCTATACAGAAAATATTTTTTCATATGTAAATAATATTAATACCCACGAGGGTGGAACGCATTTACAAGGTTTCCGTATGGGATTAACGCGTACGTTGAAAAAATATGCAGATGCTTCTGGTTTATTAGAAAAATTGAAATTTGAAATTGCTGGAGATGATTTCCGTGAAGGATTAACAGCAATAATTTCTGTGAAAATTCAAGAACCACAATTTGAAGGACAAACCAAAACAAAATTAGGAAATAGAGAAGTAGTTTCACCCGTTTCGCAAGCTGTTGCAGAAATGTTGGAAAACTATTTAGAAGAAAATCCTAATGATGCCAAAACTATTGTTCAGAAAGTAATTTTAGCAGCACAAGCGCGTCACGCAGCGAAGAAAGCTCGTGAAATGGTACAACGTAAAACCGTTATGGGTGGCGGTGGATTGCCTGGAAAATTATCCGATTGTTCGGAACAAGATCCTGAAAAATGTGAAATTTACTTAGTAGAGGGAGATTCTGCAGGTGGTACTGCCAAACAAGGTCGTAATAGATATTTTCAAGCCATTTTACCATTAAGAGGTAAAATTTTGAATGTAGAAAAAGCGATGCAACACAAAGTTTTTGAAAACGAAGAGATTAGAAATATTTTCACTGCTTTAGGAGTTACTGTAGGTACAGAAGAGGACAGTAAAGCATTAAACTTATCGAAATTACGTTACCATAAAGTAATTATTATGTGTGATGCCGATGTCGACGGTTCTCACATTTCTACCTTAATTCTTACATTCTTCTTTAGATACATGAAAGAATTAATTGAAGGCGGACACGTGTACATTGCAGCCCCACCTTTATATCAAGTTAAAAAAGGAAACAAAAAACAATATGCTTGGAACGACGACCAACGCGATAGAATTTCAATGGAAATGGGCGGAAGTACAAGTATTCAACGTTATAAAGGTCTGGGAGAGATGAATGCAGAACAATTGTGGGAAACTACAATGAATCCGGATTTTAGAACTTTCCGTCAAGTAACTATCGATAATTTAGGTGAAGCAGATCGAGTGTTCTCTATGTTAATGGGTGATGAAGTTCCACCTCGTAGAGAATTTATTGAGAAAAATGCAGCTTACGCTAAAATTGATGCTTAATTGAAAAAGTTAAGTATTTTATCAGGTCTGTTTATTTTTGGATTTTCAAATTTTGGATTTTCACAAACAAGTGAACAATTTGAACAAATAGGGTATCTTTTAGAAGATGCCCTATTGTATTCCAAACAATATTTAATTCCAGCAACGGATGCAGCTGTTTATCAAGCGTCATCTGCATGGATGCATTCGGCTAAGAAGAAAGAAAATTGGGAAATTAATGTGGGAATTCATGGAAACATGTTTTTTGTTCCAAATTCGGATAGAAGTTTTACAATTGCAAATTCTGATTTTCAATTTTTACAGTTAGAAGGCACTCAATCAACAGCCGAAGTACCAACTGCGATTGGAAATGATGATACTTATTATTTAGTAGGTGATTTAGATGGGCAACAAGTCCGTTTAAAAACGCCAAAAGGAGTAAACCAAGAAACTATAAACTATCCGTATTTAGATGTATCTCTCGCTTTACCAAGTGGTACAGAACTTATTGGTCGTTTTTCTACTAAAACCAATTTAAAACGTGGGTATTATCAAGTATATGGTGTTGGATTAAAGCACAATATTAGTCAATATTTTCCGAGTTTAGAACCTAAAAACATTCATATTTCTGCTATGTCTTTTTATTCAAATGAAGACATTAGTTTTGATTTTTTAGATGTGAATACTTCATTTGGAAATTTAGGTATTAATAATTTAAACGGAATTGTGGATACATTTCATTACCAATTAGCGGTATCTAAAGAAATCAAAAAATTTGAAATTTTAGGAAGTTTTATTGTCAACAGCAGCATGTTTAATTATTTAGTTAGCGGTGAAAAAGGCGCTATTGAAGATATCATTCCGGCTCAACAAATAATTAACCAATTGCTGGATACTATTGAAAAAAGAAAAACCAATTATATTGGTGAAATTGCCGTAAATTATACTTTAAATAAATTTAATTTTCTGAGTGCCTTTGCTTTCGGAAAGTTTTTTAATTATAATTTAGGTGTTTCTTATAAAATAAATTAAAAAAGTCCCATTCAAAAGATGGGACTTTTTTTTAAATTTTATATTAGAAGTTAGGCGACAATTCATATTTTTTATAGAAATTATCTAAAGTTTCCACCACTTCATCTTCGTGATCTACAATTTTAAATAATTTTAAATCTTCTGGTGATGCATTTTTAAATTTGTCTATCATTACAGATTGAATCCAATCCATTAAACCCGTCCAAAATTCAGTTCCCACTAAGATAATTGGAAATTTAGCTATTTTTTTAGTTTGAATTAAAGTAATGGCTTCAAATAGTTCATCTAATGTTCCAAAACCTCCAGGCATCACCACAAAACCTTGAGAATATTTTACAAACATTACTTTTCTTACAAAAAAGTAATCGAAATTTAAGTTTTTATCTCGATCTATATATGGATTAAAATGTTGTTCAAAAGGTAAATCAATATTTAACCCCACAGATGTTCCTCCACCAAGGTGTGCGCCTTTGTTTCCAGCTTCCATAATTCCAGGACCGCCACCGGTAATGACGCCGTACCCCGCTTTTGAAATTTTATAAGCAATTTTTTCGGCTAGTAAATAATATTTATCTTCTGGTTTTGTTCTTGCAGATCCAAAAATAGTTACACAAGGGCCAATTCGTCCCATAGTTTCATATCCATTTACAAATTCTGACATGATTTTAAAAATAGCCCAAGAATCGTTTGCTCTTACTTCGTTCCAAGTTTTTTGTTTTAATTTATCTTGAATTCTTTCCTCTTCATTTTGGTATATTCCACTCATAGTATCAATTTTTTTATTAAAATAAGTAAACTAAGATAATTCTTTTTTCAAAAACTGTGCGGTATAACTTTTATTATTTTTTATAATTTCTTCTGGCGTGCCTTTACATAAAACTTCTCCGCCACCTTTTCCGCCTTCTAAACCAATATCTATAATATAATCTGCAAGTTTTATTACGTCTAAATTATGTTCAATAATTAAAACCGTATTTCCTTTGTCTACCAATTTATTTATGACATCCATTAAAATGCGAATGTCTTCAAAGTGCAAGCCAGTTGTAGGTTCATCTAAAATATAAAAGGTATTTCCTGTATCTTTTTTAGATAATTCACCAGCTAGTTTAATTCGTTGTGCTTCACCACCAGAAAGCGTGGTACTTTGTTGTCCTAATGTGATGTATCCCAAACCAACATCTTGGATGGTTTTTACTTTTCGATATATTTTTGGAATATTTTCAAAGAAATCTACGGCTTCATCAACCGTCATGTTTAATACATCTGAAATGGATTTTCCTTTGAAACGAATTTCTAAGGTTTCTCTGTTAAAACGTTTTCCTTGACAGGTTTCGCATGCTACATACACATCGGGTAAAAAACTCATTTCGATAGTTCTAACTCCAGAACCTTCACAGGTTTCACAACGGCCACCTTTTACATTAAAACTAAAACGTCCTGGTTTATAGCCACGAATTTGTGCTTCAGATGTCAATGTAAATAAACTTCTTATTTCCGAAAAAACATCGGTATAAGTAGCTGGATTGCTTCGCGGTGTTCTACCAATTGGACTTTGATCAATATCAATAACCTTATCTAAATGTTCTAATCCTTCAATTTTTTTATAGGGTTGCGGTTTTTTAACCGCGTTATAAAAGTGTGCATTTAAAATAGGGTAGAGCGTTTCATTAATTAAGGTGGATTTTCCACTTCCAGAAACCCCAGAAACACAAATTAATTGCCCTAAAGGAATTTCTATTGAAACATTTTTTAGGTTATTTCCAGTCGCACCAGTTAGTTTTAAAAACTTACCATTTCCTTTTCTACGCGTTTTTGGTACTTCAATTTTCATTTTACCATTTAAATATTGCGCAGTAATTGTATTTTCTTTTAATAATTCGGCTGGTGTGCCTTGGCTAATAATTTGTCCACCATATTTACCAGCTTTCGGACCAATGTCAATCACATGATCGGCACGAACTATCATATCTTTGTCGTGTTCCACCACTAAAACCGAGTTGCCAATATCGCGTAAACTTTCTAATGATTTTATTAATCGTTCATTGTCGCGTTGATGTAATCCGATACTTGGTTCGTCTAAAATATATAAAACGCCCACCAATTGCGAACCAATTTGTGTCGCCAATCGTATACGTTGTGCTTCACCACCAGAAAGCGTTTTGGAGCTTCTATTTAAACATAAATAATCTAAGCCAACATCCAGTAAAAAATTAATTCTAGCATTGATTTCTTTTAAAATTTCGAGTGAAATGGTTTGTTGTTTTTCCGACATGTGATTCGGTAAATCCGAAAACCACTGTTGTAATTCTACAATATCCATTTGCACTAAATCGCCAATACTTTTTTCGTTGATTTTAAAGTACAAAACTTCTTTTCGTAAACGTGATCCGTGACATTCCGAACATTCGTTTTCGTCCATAAATTCTTTGGCCCAACGTTTAATACTTGCCGATTCTGATTGTTCAAACTGATTTTTAATAAAGTTGGAGATGCCTTCGAAGTCAATTTTATAATCTTTAGTGATGCCCATCACTTTAGAAACTACTGAAAATTTTTCATTTCCACCGTATAAAATCATATCCATGGCTTCTACAGGAATGGTTTCTATATTATCTGTTATCTTAAATCCGTATTTTTCACCAATAAATTCTAATTGCTTAAAAATCCAAGTGCTTTTATATTCGCCCAAAGGCGCAAAACCACCGGATTTAATTGATGCTTTTGGATTAGGAATAATTTTTTGAAGATTAATTTCATTTACAATTCCTAAACCATTACAGTTAGAACAAGCCCCTTTTGGTGAATTGAAGGAGAAATTATTAGGTTCTGGATTGGGATACGAAATACCAGAAGTAGGACACATTAAACTTCTACTATAAAAACGTACTTCTTGAGTATCTTGTTCAATAACCATTAAAATATCA
>Ga0164294_10001170_pt1 | contig 24591 bp, 24 predicted proteins | sample GEODES005metaG_FD_111479 | JGI IMG/M metagenome (GOLD analysis project Ga0164294, IMG submission 111479) | Oligotrophic lake water microbial communities from Sparkling Lake, Wisconsin, USA - GEODES005 metaG | ecosystem: Environmental > Aquatic > Freshwater > Lake | place: USA: Sparkling Lake...
CATCGGCGAATGCCTGCCCAAGAGCAGCACGGTTCCCTTCGAGCTGGTCAACCGCCTGCTCACCAAGAAGGAAATCGCCGACGTCATCGATCAGGTCTATCGCCACACCGGCCAGAAGGACACGGTGCTCTTCGCCGACGCGATCATGAGCCTCGGTTTCCGCAACGCGTTCAAGGCGGGCATCTCGTTCGGCAAGGACGACATGATCATCCCCGATGCGAAGGTCCCGCTGGTCGCCGAGACCAAGGAACTGGTTGCCGACTACGAGCAGCAGTACCAGGACGGTCTGATCACCCAGCAGGAAAAGTACAACAAGGTGATCGACGCCTGGTCGCAGTGCGGCGACAAGGTGGCGGCGGCCATGATGCAGGAGATCAAGGCCACGCCGCTCGATGATCAGGGCCGCGAGGCACAGGTCAACTCGATCTACATGATGAGCCACTCCGGCGCGCGTGGTTCGCCGACGCAGATGAAGCAGCTCGCCGGCATGCGCGGCCTCATGGCCAAGCCTTCGGGCGAGATCATCGAGACGCCGATCATCTCGAACTTCAAGGAGGGTCTGACCGTCCTTGAATACTTCAACTCGACCCACGGCGCCCGCAAGGGTCTCGCGGACACCGCGCTGAAGACGGCAAACTCGGGCTACCTGACGCGGCGTCTGGTCGATGTCTCGCAGGACTGCGTCGTCACCGTCGACGATTGCGGTACCGAGCGCGCGCTCGAAATGCGCGCGATCGTGCAGGGCGGCTCGACCATTGCCTCGCTCGGCGAGCGCATTCTTGGTCGCACGCTGGCCGAAGACATGATCGAGGCCAAGACCGGCGCAGTGCTGATGCCCAAGGGCACGCTGCTCGACGAGGCCGCGATCGCGAAGATCGAGGCGGCGGGCTCGCAGTCGGCGCGCATCCGCTCGCCGCTGGTCTGCGCGGCGCAAGTCGGCGTCTGCGGCACGTGCTATGGCCGTGACCTTGCGCGCGGTACCCCGGTCAACATCGGCGAAGCGGTCGGCGTGATCGCGGCGCAGTCGATCGGAGAGCCAGGCACGCAGCTCACCATGCGCACGTTCCACATCGGCGGCGCGGCGCAGGTCAACGAGCAGTCGAACCTGGAATCGCTGTGCGACGGTACCGTGATCTACCGCGATATCCCGACGATCACCGACTCGCGCGGTCGCCGCCTCAGCCTTGCTCGCAACGGCGAGATTGTGGTGCTCGACAACGAGGGCCGTGAGCGCGCGATGCACCGGGTGCCATACGGTACGCACCTGATCCATGAGAACGGGGCCACGGTGAAGCTGGGCGAACGCCTGGCCGAATGGGATCCGTTCACCCTGCCGGTGATCACCGACAAGCCGGGTGTGGTCCGCTATCAGGACCTCATCGACGGCCGCACGCTGACCGAACTGGTCGACGACGCGACCGGCATTGCCCAGCGCGTCGTGACGGAAAACCGTGCTGGCGGGCGGGCCAAGAAGGAAGACCTCCGTCCGCGCCTGACCCTGCTCGACGAGAACTCTGGCGAGACCGGGCGCTATCTGATGGCGCCGGGCACCACGCTTTCGGTCGAGGACGGGCAGACGGTTCAGGCGGGCGACGTGCTGGCGCGTGCCAGCCGCGAAGCCGCCAAGACCCGCGACATCACCGGTGGTCTGCCGCGCGTGGCCGAACTGTTCGAAGCGCGCATCCCGAAGGACAACGCGATCATCGCGAAGGTTTCGGGCCGCATCGAATTCGTTCGCGATTACAAAGCCAAGCGCAAGATCGCGATCATCCCCGAGGAAGGCGAGCCGGTCGAGTACCTGATCCCCAAGTCGAAGGTGATCGACGTTCAGGAAGGCGATTGGGTGAAGAAGGGCGACAACCTCATCAGCGGTTCGCCCAACCCGCACGACATTCTGGAAGTCATGGGTGTTGAGGCTCTGGCCGAATACCTCGTGGCGGAAATCCAGGAAGTCTACCGTCTGCAGGGCGTGAAGATCAACGACAAGCACATCGAGGTGATCGTTCGCCAGATGCTGCAGAAGGTCGAGATCACCGATGGCGGCGAAACCACGCTGCTGGCAGGCGAGCAGGTCGATCTGGAAGAAATGAACGAATACAACGCCAAGCTCGCGCCGGGTATGCGCCCGGCCGAAGGCAAGCCGGTGCTGCTCGGCATCACCAAGGCTTCGCTGCAGACGCGCTCGTTTATCTCGGCCGCGTCGTTCCAGGAAACCACCCGCGTGCTCACGCAGGCGGCGGTCGAGGGCAAGCGGGACTCGCTGATCGGCCTCAAGGAAAACGTGATCGTCGGCCGGCTGATCCCGGCGGGCACGGGCGCTGGCATGAACCGCCTGCGCGTGGCCGCCACCAGCCGCGATGCGGCGCTGCGCGCGTCCTACCGCAAGCTCCAGGAATCGCTCATCGCCCCCGCCACGGCGGCCGAAGAGCATGCCGCCGAGCTGGCGCAGGGCCCTGAAGCGGCGATCGGTGACGATCCGCTCGCGGCGGTCGAGGGCGAGACCCATGGTCTCGACGCCGATGCAGGCGATTACCTGATCGAGGACGACAAGGCCTGATCGCCTGATCGTTTCGCGACCTATGAAATCGAAGACCCCGTCGGCCCTGCCGGCGGGGTTTTTGGTTTGGTTCCAGTGTCCTACGTATTCCTAGCAGGGATCAGGCGGATCACCTGGCAAGGGCTTGAGGGTTAGTCCGCACGGCGTGGCTGCTCCAGAGCGGTCCCATCAAGGAGTCCCTTGCATGCTCAGCGATAAGGCGCGCCTTGGCGCGCGGCTTCTGATCGGCCTTGTCCTTGCGCTCATCGCGCTCGCGTCCGCAGTTGTCTATGCGATTCGCGCCGATGGCCCGATGACGCAGGACAGCGCGCTTCAGGCCGAAATCCTCGCCGACGTGCTGCCGCCGCCGGCCTTCGTGGTCGAACCCTATCTCAATGCCGCGCTGATCCTGCGCGATCCCGAGCGGGCTGGACCGCATCTCGGCGAGCTCAAGGATGAGCGTGCCGAGTTCGAAGCGCGCAAGACCTACTGGCAGACCGCGCCGGTGCCGGCACAGTTGCGCCAGCCGCTCAACGACACGATCGCGGCGGCGGACAAGTTCTGGAAAGTGATGGATGCCAGCTTCCTTCCGGCGGCAAGCCGGGGCGACCGCGCAGCCATGGAAGAGGCCTTCACGATGCAGATCGCCCCGATCTACCGGGTGCAGCGCGAACAGGTACGCAGCATCGTCGCGCTTTCGCGGGCCTACAGCGCCGAGACCGCGCGCGAGAATTCAACGCGCACCGCGCTGGCGCTGGCGGGGCTCGGCGCGCTGGCGCTCGCGATCCTCGGTCTGATCCTGTGGAGCGCGCGCGCGGCGCAGCGGCAAGTGGTCATGCCGCTGGCCGAGACCGCGCGCACGATGCAGCGCATGGCCGACGGCGACATCGCGACCGAGATCGAAGGCACCGAGCGGCGCGACGAGTTCGGCCAGGTTGCCCGCGCCATGCAGGTTTTCCGCAAGGCCGAGGAAGCCCGCCGCAACGCTTCGGCCGAGCAGGAGGCGGTGGTCCGCGCGCTGTCGGCGGGCCTTGCCCGACTGGCGGACAAGGATCTGGAGCACCAGCTCGACGAGACTTTCCCGCCCGCTTACGAGACCCTGCGCCAGAACTACAACGCAGCAGTCGCCTCGCTCGCGGAGGCGCTGCGCATTGTGCGCATCGGCACCGCCAGCGTGCAGGGCAGCATTTCGGAGATTGGCGCTGCCGCACACGATCTGGCGCTGCGCAACGAGACGCAGGCCGCGCGCATCGCCGAAACCGCGCGGGCGATGGATGCGGTGACCGGCATTGTCGAGGAAACCGCGACCGGTGCGCAAGCGGTGACCCAGACGATCACGCTGGCCGACCGCGAGGCGGGCGAGGGCGGCGAGGTCGTGCGCCGGGCGATCGAAGCCATGGCCGCGATCGAGCTTTCGGCCCAGGAGATCGGCCAGATCATCAGCGTGATCGACGGCATCGCCTTCCAGACCAATCTCCTCGCGCTCAACGCCGGGGTCGAGGCGGCGCGGGCCGGCGAGGCCGGCAAGGGCTTTGCGGTCGTCGCCACCGAAGTGCGCGCGCTGGCCCAGCGCAGCGCGGATGCGGCGCAGAGCATCAAGGCGCTGATCACCACCAGCGGCGAGCAGGTCGGCGCGGGTGTCGACCTGGTGCGCGAAAGCGGCACCCGGCTCGAGGCTATCGTGCGGCGTATCGGCGAAATCAGCGCGCTGATCGGCGGCATTGCCGGATCGGCGACAAGGCAGGCGGCAAACCTTGGCGAGATCAACGGTGCGATGCGCGAAATGGACCGCATGACCCAGCAGAACGCGGCGATGGTCGAGGAATCATCGGCCGCCACGCGCAGCCTTGCCGCCGAAGCGGTCCGGCTCAACGAACTCGTCGCGACATTCCGCACGCGCGATGTCGCCAATCGTCCTCATGCGGTCGCAGTGCCCGACAGCCTGCGGCGCAAGTCCTCGGTCGGACAGCCGACGGAGTCCTTGGCGCCGTTTGCCCTGGCGAGCTGACGGCTTCCAGCCCGGTCAGCGCGGCTTGCGGTGCTCGCCGCGCACCCAGCGCACAGTGCCCGAGCTGGCGCGCATGACCACGCTTTCGGTGGTCATCACGCCGTCCTTGCGCACCTTGACCCCGGCAAGCAGCGAGCCGTCGGTCACGCCGGTTGCGGCGAAAATGCAGTCGCCCTTGGCCAGTTCCCTGAGATCGTAGACCTTGTTCAGGTCGGTGATGCCCCACTTGCGCGCGCGGGCCTTCTCGTCCTCGTTGCGGAAAAGCAGGCGGCCTTTGAACTGGCCGCCGACGCAGCGCAGCGCCGCCGCCGCGAGCACGCCCTCGGGGGCGCCGCCGGTGCCCATGTAGAGATCGATGCCGGTGTCCTCGTTGGTCACCGCGATCACGCCGGCGACGTCGCCATCCGGAATCAGGCTGATCCCGCAGCCAAGTCCGCGCAGTTCGGCGATGAGCTCGGAATGGCGCGGCCGGTCGAGCACACAGACGATGATGTCTTCGGGGCGCACGCCCTTGGCTTCGGCCACCGCCTTCACGTTCTCGCTGGGGGTGCGGTTCAGGTCGATGATGCCTTCGGGATAGCCCGGCCCGACGGCCAGTTTGTCCATGTAGACATCGGGCGCATTGAGCAGACCGCCTTCTTCGGCGACGGCCAGCACGGCGAGCGCGTTGGGCCCGGCCTTGGCGGTAATCGTGGTGCCTTCGAGCGGATCGAGCGCGATGTCGATCTTCGGCCCCTTGCCGGGTGCGGCGCCGACTTTTTCGCCGATATAGAGCATCGGCGCCTCGTCGCGCTCGCCCTCGCCGATCACCACGGTGCCGTCCATGTAGAGCTCGTTGAACGCCGCCCGCATGGCTTCCACGGCGGCGGCATCGGCGGCTTTCTCGTCACCGCGGCCGATCAGGCGCGAGGCCCCGATCGCGGCGGCTTCGGTGACGCGGACCATCTCGAGCACGAGGACGCGGTCAAGGACCTGCGAGGCTTGAACCGAGGGTGGGGGTGCGGGGCGCATGTCGGTCACGTTGACTCCTCGAGCTCGTTGGCAGTAGCTGGTCCCGCCCTAGACGGGAGGATGTACGGTTGTCGAGGCGCGGAATGATCAATCAAAGCGCGCCCAAGGTGATGGTCTGCGCATTCCTATGCGTAAACCTGCTGTTCCATGCAATGGGAGAGGTCCGCGCACAGTCCGTAGCGGCTGTGGGGGCGGCGCAAACACCTATTGCAGAGGCCGATCCAGAGCAGGCTCAGGTCAATGCCGAGATTGCCCAGCGGCTGCTGACCGCTGGCCAGCCCAAGAAATGCGAGAAGGCCGGACCGGACGGTGCGATCGTGGTTTGCGGCGGCCGCGAAGCGAATGAGAAGGAGCGGCTGCCGCTGCGCGGTGAGCTCGATTCGGCGCGCTCGACCAAGGACGGGCTGCCGCGGGCCCCCAATGTTAGCGGCCTGCGCGATTGCAGCCGGGGCTGCATCGGCCTTGGCGGCGTACCGCCGCCGATGTACTTCTTCGACATCACCAAGCTGCCCGAAGCGCCGGCGGATTCGGATGCGGACAAGATCGCCCGCGGCGAGATCCGGGCGCCCTGAACGGCGATCAGTCCTCCTGGATCAGCCGCAGCAGGCTGCCGTCCGGATCGACCAGCGCGCCGACCAGCCCGCCCCACGGTTCGCGCTTCGGGCGGTGGAGGCGGGGAAAGCCGGTCGTCGCTTCGGGGATGCCGGCCGCGACAAGCTAGGCATAAAAGGCCTCCACATCATCGAGGCGCAGGCAGCTGCCGAACGAACTCGTCGCCGGATCGAGGTCGGGCCAGGGGAAGAACTCGAGAATCAGGCCGCCGCGCGCAAGGATCATCCAGCCCGCATCGCGCCACGTCTCGGTAAAGCCGAACTGGCCGTAGAACTGCGCCGTGGCCGCGAAATCGCGCGATGGCAGGTTGGGCGTAGCGCGATCCGCCATGGCTGATCAGTCCTCGAGGATATGCATCACCACCGGCGGCGCGGCGAAGCTGGGCGAGCCTTCGAGCAGGCGCAGCGCTTCGGCGATCGCGCTCTCGGGGCCCTCGTGCGTCACCATGGCGACAAGCACGGCCTCGGTCGAGCCGATGGCGGCGCGGCCCTTCTGGATGAGACTTTCGATCGAGACGCCGGCATCGCGCATCGCGGCGGTGATCTCGGCTAGAACGCCCGGCCGGTCGGCCACGGTGAAGCGCAGATAGGCCTTGCCGGTGCGATGGCCGCTATCGGCCGGGGCGGCGGCTTCGAGTTCGGCAGCTGGAATCGAGAACGGTGCGCCGATATCGCCGCGCGCGATGTCGATAAGGTCGGCAACCACAGCGCTCGCGGTTGGGCCATCGCCCGCCCCTGCACCCTGGAACAGCAGCCGGCCGACGAAATTGCCTTCCGCGACAACGGCATTTGTGGCCCCGTCGACATGGGCAAGCGGGTGGTCGCGGTGAACCAGCATGGGATGCACCCGCTGGAACAGGCGGCGCTGGCCAACTTCATCCACTTCGGTCTCGGCCATGCCGATCAGGCGGATATAGTAGCCCAGCGCATCGGCCTGCGCGATATCGGCGGCGATCACGCGGCGAATGCCGGTGGCGGCCACGGGGCCAAAATCGACCGCGGTACCGAAAGCGATGCTGGAGAGAATCGCCAGCTTGTGCGCCGCGTCGATGCCGTCGATGTCGAACGAGGGATCGCTTTCGGCATAGCCTTTGGCCTGCGCCTCGGCGAGCACGTCGGCGAAGTCGCGCCCGGTGTCCTCCATCGTCGATAGGATGAAATTGCAGGTGCCGTTGAGGATGCCGTAGACGCGGTCGATGTAGTTGGCTGCCGCCCCTTCCTTCAGCGCCTTGATCACCGGGATCCCGCCCGCGACCGCCGCCTCGAACTTGAAGGCGACTTTGGCGGCCTCCGCCTTGGTGGCGAGCTCCAGTCCATGGTGCGCGATCATCGCCTTGTTCGCGGTGACGAGCGCCTTGCCCGCCTCGAACGTAGTGCGCGCCAGCGCGAGGGCCGGGCCATCGGCACCACCCACGAGTTCGACCACCACGTCGACGTCCGGCCGCTCGCCGAGGATGACCATGTCGTCTTCCCAGGCATAGCCCGACAGATCGACCCCGCGATCCTTCTGGCGATTGCGCGCGCTGATCGCGCTGATCGTGATCGGGCGGCCGGCCCGGCGCGTGATGAGGGCGGCATTCGCCTCGAGCAGGCGGATTACACCGCCGCCCACCGTGCCGAGGCCTGCCAGCGCGATGCGCAAAGGTTCGCTCATGATGATCCCCGTAAAATCTTATGGCAGCCCTTAGGGGAGCCGATGGTCCGTCGCAACCGGTGCGAGAGGCCCGCGCGCGTCATGCATCACGGGGCAGCGCGCTTGCGCGTGCAGAAGCCCAGATCGGCCAGCACGATCGCGTAGTCTTCCGCCGCAAGGCGCCGGTCGGCCAACGTGGCGGAGATGTTCGCGCGTTCGGGCAGGCGCCGCGGCAGGCCGCAAGCGAGCCGGTACCAGGCAAGGCTGGAGGGGAGCGGCGGACGCGCTGCCGAATCCACGATTTCGGTAAAGCTGACACCCCAGGTGGTCGGCTGGCCGGGGCGCCGCAGCACCGAGATCGAGACCGGCGCGCCGGTCGCCGTGCCCAGAAACAGCTGGGTTTCGCCCTCGCCGGCAAGGTTGCCCGAGACATGCAGCGCCTCGCGCAGCGCCGTGATCGCGGGCGGGGCATCCGGGCGCGCGGTCTCGGTCAGGATCGCGCGCAATGTCGCCTCGCGCGCCGGGGTCAACGGCAGCATGGCGTCGGGCGCGACAAGCTGCAGCTCGCCCGGGCGCTCCGCCACAGGCTGGGCCAGCACAAGCACTTGCGTCTTGCCGAGTTTTGGCGGCTTGCCCCGCGCGTCGAGCGGCACGTCTGCAAGAAAACGGATCGATTCGCCAAGCTCGGGCCCGATCAGCAGCGAGAGCGTCCGCGCCTCGACATAGAGCCGGGCGCGGCCCTCGGGCAGGCCCGGGGCCTCTTCGGGCTTCAACCGGATCGCCTTGCGCACTTCAGCTCGCACCACCACGGGCGCGGGCAGGGCAAGATCAACCAGATCGGCATAAGTGAAGAGCGGGTCACCCTCCAGTCCGGGTGCCATAGGGACAGAGAAAACCGTTTCCTGTCCGTGACTTGTGGCACTAACGCCAAGGCCTGCCAGCGCTGCGATGGCGGCGCGCAAGATGACCCGCAAGGCAGGGCGAAAGGGGCGGGGACGGCGAGGCTGTGGCATTCCGGATATCCTTGGATTCGCGAGGCACGGAGCGCCGGCGAGCAGCGTCCTTCCCATGTTTCAGGCAGCGAAACTGTGAATCGATGGTTAACCGATAAAGCATTTGCGCGCCTTTGGCTTCGGCGTTAAAGCTCGCCGTTGTCGGGGATTTCAATAATGAAAACCCGCAAAAGCCGCCGCCGGGTTCCTTGCACCCGATGTCGGCGGTCCGGTTTGCCGGCAGGGTGGAATGAAATCGCTGGATTGGCCAATCGCGCCGGATAGGTGATTCCGCGCGCGATTCCGTAATCGTTGGCAACCTTCGTGGTGCTGGCTGGTTGCGGAGAATCAGGAGTTTTGGAGCTGAATGGCATACGCTGACCAACAGATGAGCGGTAACAAGATCACCGCGCTCATCATCGTTGCGATCCTTCATGTCGCCTTGGGCTACGCTCTGGTAACGGGGCTGGCTTACGAGGCGTACAAGAAGGTCAAAGAGGTGACCTCCGCGGTCAACATCGAAGAAGAGAAGCCGCCGGAAACGCCGCCGCCGCCGCCGCCGCCGAAGGATCAGCCGCCGCCGCCCATCGTGGCGCCGCCGCCGCCGATCACGTTCAACGCGCCTGCGCCGCAGATCGAGACCGTGACGACGCCGCCGCCTCCGGCGCCGGTGTTTACCACGGCTGCGCCTCCGCCGCCGCCTCCGCCCCCGCCGCCCAAGTTCCAGCCCAAGGGTCCTGCGCCCAAGGGTAGCCCGGGCAACTGGGCCACGTCGAACGACTATCCTTCGCGTGCCCTGCGTGAAGAGCGGGAAGGTGTGACCGGCTTCCGTGTGTCTGTCGGCACTGACGGAAAGGTCACGTCGTGCGAAATCACCCGGTCGAGCGGGAGCCCCGATCTCGACCAGGCGACGTGTGACAACGTCCGCCGCCGCGCCCGGTTCCAGCCGGCCACGGACGGTGAAGGCAATCCAACCTCCGGTTCGTACACCAATTCGATCCGTTGGGTGATTCCCAAGGACTGACCTGACTTGCGCGGCCCTCCCTCCGGGTAGGGTCGCCGTTTCCAAGCTTTTCTTTTTGATCCTTGCTACGATATTTTGAAGAGGAAGACCCGAATGTTCATCCACACGCTCGCCGCAGCTGCTGCCACTGCCGCGCCCCAGAACAAGTTTGGTATCGCGGAAGTTCTGTTCCCCGGCGGCAAGCCCGCCTGGATCCCGCTCTCGACCTTCACCATTCTGGTGTTCATGTCGGTCGGCTCCTTCTACATCCTGTTCACCAAGTGGGCCGAGCAGGCGAAGGTCATGAAGCAGCACCAGTCGCTTGCCGGCTTCTGGCGCGCCGCCAGTCTGCGTGACGGCGCTTCCAAGCTCGACAAGAACTCGGCCTGGCGCCAGATCGTCGACGACGGCCTTTCGGCTGAAGACGCGGCCGGCAAGATGGACGAATCGGAAAGCCACGACTGGATGCACAGCTCGCTGGCCCGCTCGGAAGCCTCGATCAACGCGAAGCTCGCCGGTGGCCTTCCGTTCCTCGCCACCGTCGGTGCGACCTCGCCGTTCATCGGTCTGTTCGGTACCGTGGTCGGCATCTACGGCGCGCTCATCAACATCGGCATCGCCGGTTCGGCCTCGATCGACAAGGTCGCGGGTCCGGTCGGTGAAGCGCTGATCATGACCGCGCTCGGTCTGCTCGTCGCGGTTCCCGCGGTGCTTGCCTACAACTACCTGCAGGCGCGCAACAAGCGCATCGCCGAACTCCTGACCGGGTTCAGCACCGACGTGCTGGCCAACCTCGCCTCGAAGGGCGTGGTCAAGCCTGCCCTCCCGGCCGCTCCGGCTGCCAAGGCTGCTGCCCCGGCTGCAGCTCCGGCCAAGAAGTAAGACCCGAAAACGCGGAAGCGAGGAGGGGCTCGGCGGGCCAGCCTGCCACCCCTCCTCGGGAACAACGCGGGTTCCAGCCGGGACTAGGACGGCTCCAGAAGCCAGCAAAGACCCGGTTCACCGTGGAAAGATCGGATAGGAACTAACCAATGGCAATATCTGCAGGCGGCGCGGGCGGCGATGAACGCCCAATGTCGGACATCAACACCACGCCGCTCGTGGACGTGATGCTCGTGCTGCTGATCATCTTCCTCATCGCGGTTCCGGTCGCGATCCAGACCGTCGAAAAGCTCAAGGTTCCGATCCTGCCGTCAGAAGAGACGCAGGACAAGGTGGAGAACCTGCTCGTGACAGTCGTCTCGACGGACTCCGGCGGGCGCAGCCCGGGCCAGGGTGGCTATGAGGGCTCCTCGCGGGTCGGCCAGTGCCGTGTCTACATCAACAACGTCACGCCGGTTGATAACAACGAACTCTACGAGATGGCGTTCAAGCGTCTCGATGCGATCGTGAAGCGGGCCGGCGGCGCGCAGAACATGGAGCCCGACAAGATCCCCGAGGTCCACATCCGCGGCGACGTCAACGTCCCCTGGAAGTGCATCGCCGGTGCGATCTACAACGTGCAGATCGCGGGCTATCCGAAGGTCGGCTTCATCTCCACCCCGGTTGATCCGAACGGCTAATCGCCTCCGCTTCACCCGGGCTAACGAGACCAAACAGGAGTACCCCCTATGGCAATGAGCGGCGGCAAAGACGATGGCTCGCCGATGATGGAAATGAACACGACGCCGCTGATCGACGTCATGCTCGTGCTCCTCATCATGTTCATCATCACCATCCCCGTGGCCACCCACTCGGTCAATATCGACCTGCCCCAGGCGACTCCGCCGACGGACAAGCCGAAGATCGATCCGGTCAAGAACAAGCTGGTCCTGACCACGCAGAACGTGATCCTGTGGAACGGTTCGCCGATCACCGAAGGCAACCTTGTCTCGCTGCTTCAGGCGACCAAGGCGATGAACCCCGAGCCGGAACTCCAGTTCCAGCCCGAGGAATACGCCTCGTATGAAATCGCGAACCGCATGCTCAAGATCATCACGCAGGTGAAGGTCAGCAAGTTCGGCTTCGTCGGCAACGAGAACTTCGCGACGTTCAGCAAGTAACGCGCAAAAGATTCCAGGCCACAAACGATCAAGGGGCGGAGCGATCCGCCCCTTTTTCGTTGCGCACTCGTTGCGTGGTTCCTGCAGGAGCTGGGCCGGGGCGCGGCCACGAGATGAAATTAGCCCGAAGGCCCGGAGGCGCAGAGAAGTGAAAAGAGGATCGCGCATCGACTCGTGCAGTGCGCAGAGGCCCTGGCTAAGCGGGCGAAGCCCTGAACTGACAAACGTCAAGGACGTGTCCCTCGCCTGCAGCACACGCCGCAATTCTTGAAGGCTATGCGGTCTTTGCGCGAACCCTCCGGTTTCATCCTCTCCGCGCCTCTTCGCGAACCCAATCTACTCCGCCCGCATCGCCGCCGCAGCGAGGCTCTCGGCTTCCAGCAGCAATTCCTCATCCGCTGCGCCCGCCGGCACAGATTCACTCCCGATCATCACCATAAGGGGTACGGCGAGAGGCGTGACGCGGCCGAGTTCGACGTGAACCAGCTCAGCCGCCGCGCGATCGAGCAGTGCGCCGAGGCGCCCGACATCGGTCATGCGCGCACGCGCATCGGCCCAGGCGGCCTCGATCAGCAAGTGCTCGGGCTCGTGCTTGCGCAGCACGTCATAGATCAGGTCGGTCGAGAAAGTGACTTGCCGCCCGCTCTTGCGCGCTCCCGGCTGCTGGCGCTCGACGAGACCTGAAATCACCGCCACCTCGCGGAAAGCGCGGCGTAGCAGGTGCGAGTTCTGCACCCATTCGACGAATTCGTGGGTCAGGATATCGGGCGAGAGCAGCGGGGCGGGATCACGCACCGGGCGCAGTCCCCATACGCCGAGCGCATAGTCGTTGGCGACAAAGCCAAGCGGCCCTAGCCCCGCCTCCTCCATGCGCCGCGTGATCAGCATGCCAAGTGACTGGTTCGCGTTCCACCCCTCAAAGGTGTAGTAGACCGTGTAGGCACGGCCGCCGTGGGGGAAGCTTTCCACCAGCAGCTCGCCCGGCGCGGGGAGGCGGCTGCGCCAGTCCTGCACTTCGAGCCATTCGCGCACGTCATCGGGGAAGCGGCCCCAGCCGGCGCGGTCCGCCAGCATGGCCTGCACCCGGGTAGAGAGGTGTGTGGTCAGCGGCAGGCGCGCGCCGTTGTAGCTGGGAATCTGAACCGCCTTCTTGGCCCCGCGCACGATCAGTTCGAGATCGCGCACGCCTTCCACTTCAAGGTCCATCCCGGCAAAGCGGAAGGTATCGCCAGGGCTCAGGCCCGCACCGAAGCTCTCCTCGACCTTGCCGAGCGAACGGCCGTTGCGGAAACGTACCTCGAGCATTTCGGAATCAACAATGATCCCGGCGTTGAGGCGGTGCCGCGCCGCCTGCTGGGGGTGTGTCAGCCGCCAGGTGCCGTCCTTCAGGCGGACGATGCGCTGGAACCGGTCGTAGGCGCGCAGCGCATAGCCGCCTGTTGCGACGAAGTTCAGCACCCGCTCCCAGCCCCGCTCGTCGATCCAGGCATAGGCCAGCGACGAGCGGATTTCGGCCAGCAGCGCCGCTTCGTGAAACGGCCCCGCGCAGGCCATGGCCATGACATGCTGGGCGAGCACATCGAGCCCGCCGGGGCGGAAGTCCTCGCCATCGCGCTGGCCCTCATTGACCGCATCGCGCGCGGCCATGGCCTCGAGAAATTCGAAGCGGTTGCCCGGCACGAGCATGGCGCGGCTCGGCTGGTCGAGCCGGTGGTTCGCACGCCCGATGCGCTGGAGCAGGCGCGAGGAGCCTTTGGGCGCGCCCATCTGCACCACCATGTCGATATCGCCCCAATCGACGCCGAGATCTAGGCTGGCGGTGCAGACCAGCGCGCGCAGTTCCCCGCGCGCCATCGCGCCTTCGACCTTGCGCCGCGCCTCTTTCGAAAGCGAACCGTGGTGGATGCCGATGGGTAGCTTGTCTTCGTTGGCATCCCACAAGAGCTGGAAGATGTATTCGGCCAGGAAGCGCGTGTTGGTGAAGACCAGCGTGGTGCGATTGCGCCGGATCGCTTCGTAAAGCTGCGGCAAGGCCCAGGCTGCAGCGTGCCCGCCCCAAGGCACGCGCTGGCCGTCATCCGGCAACAGGATCTCGACTTCGGCGGGAGCACCGGCCTCACCCACGACAAGTGCCGTGCTATCGATATCGCCCCAGGGTGCGAGCCAGGCGCGAAAACTCTCAGGGTCGGCAAGCGTGGCGGACAGCGCGGCGCGGCGCAGCCCGGGGGCGAGGGCCTGCAGCCGGGTCAGCGCGAGGGCCAGCAGATCGCCGCGCTTGCTGGTTGCGAAGGCGTGGACTTCGTCGATAACCACGCGCTGCAAGCCTGCGAAAAGCTCCGCGCTTTCGGGGTAGCTCAGCAGCAGCGACAACGATTCCGGGGTCGTCAGCAGGACATGTGGGGGCCGGGCGCGCTGGCGCGCCTTGCGGTCCGAGGGTGTGTCGCCGCTGCGGGTTTCGACCGTGATGGCGAGGCCCATCTCGGTGATCGGGGTGAGCAGATTTCGCTGCACATCGTGCGCCAGCGCTTTCAACGGCGAGACATAGAGCGTGTGCAGCCCCTCCGGCGCGGACGCCCCGCGAAGGCACGAGGGGGCGAAGGCGGCCAGCGTGGGCAGGAAGCCGGCCAGCGTCTTTCCCGCGCCGGTATCGGCGACAAGCAAGGCGTGCTGCCCGGCATCGTCGGCGGCGAGCATCTCCGCCTGATGCCGCCGCACCCGCCAGCCGCGCCCGGCGAACCACGCTTCGATTTCGGGGGGGATGGGGCGGGCCGTCACCTGGCAGACCCTAGCGCCTTATGCCGGAGGCCGCCAATTGCGCATCGAGGGCAGCCAGCTGGCGTGCCAGGCCGGCCTCGCTGCCGCTTTCGGCGCGCGCTGTGAGCATGGCCTCGGTGTTGGAGGCGCGCAGCAGCCACCAGCCGTCTGGTGTGGTGACCCGCAGGCCGTCAATGGCCACGACGTCGGCCCCTTGCGCAGCGAGCCGGGTTCGCACTTCCTCGATCACGGCGGATTTGCGCGCGTCGTCCACCGGGAAACGGAGTTCGGGCGTGTTGATCATCGCGGGGCAGGCATCATGGAGTTCCGTTACCGAGCGGCCAAGGCGGACCGTCGCTGCGATGACGCGCACCGCCGCATAGAGTGCATCGTCGAACCCGTAGTAATCGTCCGCAAGGAACACGTGGCCGGTGGTTTCCCCGGCTAGCAGCGCGCCAGTCTCCTTCATTTTGGATTTGATCAGGCTGTGCCCGGCCTTCCACATCAGCGGCTTTCCGCCGAGCGCCGTGATGCGGTCAAACAGCGCCGCGCTGGCCTTGATATCGCCGATAACCGTCGCTCCCGGCTGCCTTTTCAGCACATCCTCGGCAAACAGCATGAGCAGCCGATCACCGCCCAACGCACGGCCTGCGCGGTCCACCACCGCGAGCCGATCCCCGTCCCCGTCGAAGGCCAATCCGAAGTCGAGCCGTCCCTGCGCGACGGCGCCGCGCAGATCGGCAAGATTGGCATCAACGGAAGGATCGGGATGATGGCCAGGAAACGTTCCATCGACATGCGTGAACAGCAGCACGTGCCGGCCGGGGAGCCGGGCGGTGAGGCGCTCGATTACCGGGCCGGCGGCGCCGCTCCCCGCATCCCAGCCGATCGCGAACTGCGCGAGCCGGTCTGGCGCGATACCCTCCAGCCCCATGAGAAGCCGATCGACGTAAGCGTCCATGATGTCGACCGTCTCGGCCGTCCCGTTTCCCTGCACCCACTCCCCCCGGGCGGCGAGGCGGCCGAGATCGAGTATATCTGGACCGAAGAACGGACCCCCGCGAAATACCATCTTGAAGCCATTCTGATCGGGGGGATTGTGGCTGCCAGTTATCTGAACGCCATCCTGCACTTGTGGCAGTGAGGCGGCCGCGAAATAGAGCATCGGCGTGGGGCCGAGGCCGATGCGGTGGACATGCACGCCGCTGGACATGAGGCCGGCGACCAGCGCTTCCTCGAGCATGGGCGAACTGAGCCGCCCGTCATAGCCCACCGCCACGTCGCTCCGTCCGGCACGGATCACGCGGGTGCCGAAGCTGCGACCGATGGCGTGGGCGTCATCAACTCCAAGCGTTTTCCCGATCGTGCCGCGGATGTCGTATTCGCGCAGGACGCTGGGGTGGAACTGGTGGGTCATGCCTGCGAGCCAAGAAGGGGTTCTCGCCGGGGCGCAAAGGGAAGGAAGAGCGCAGAGATCCTGCGCCTGGCCGGAAGACCACTTGTGTCTCCAGAGCATGGGACGATTGCGCGGCTATGCCGCAAGCATGCCAACTTCGCGGCCTGATGATCCTTGGCCTCTCCGCGAGAAGCACCCTTCAAGCGCTTACCCCCGGGCATCGGGCCCGCGCGGGGCAATGCGGGCGAGCAGCAGATCGCGCGCGGCATTGGCCTCGTGCACGGCATCGGCCGTGCCGCCTCGATCGGGATGGACTTTAAGGATCAAGCGACGGTGCGCATCGATGATGTCGTCGTAACCGGCCTCTGCATGGAGATCGAGCAGATTGCGCGCGCGCCTTTCGGCCGTCTCGCGTGCATTCGGGCCCCACAGTTCCCACGGCCAGCGCCCTGCCAGCATCCGGACTGCCAGGCAGGCCAGCGCCGCGAGAAGCAGGAACTTCACAGCACGGCTTCCATCGCGAGTTGCCCGCGTTCGGGTACCTTTAGCGCAAGGCCCGCGACGAGCGCGCGCAGTTCCTGCCGCGCGACGAGGTGGCTGGTGCCAAGCTCACCCAGATGGCCCTTGTCGAGCAGGGTGAGCCCGCTGGGGAACAGCTCGCGGTAGATCACGCGCTCCGAAAGGCCGCTGGCGATCCGGAAGCCGACACGCTTGGACAGTTCGGACAGCGCCTGATCGATGCGCTTCTGGTTGCGCGCTTCGGTATAGCCGGTGCGGTTGCGCACGACGACCCAATCCATCTCCTGGCGGGCCATCTCTCTCCGCGCTTCCTTGATCGTCGCCATCGCGCGCTTCTTGCGCGCTTCCCAGATCAGCTCGGCATAGAACGAGAGGCGGCGCACCTTGAACGTCTCGGCATCGACCTGACCGATGAGATCGAAATCGACGAAGCTGTCGTTGAGCGGGGTAACCAGCGTATCGGCCTGCGTCGCGACATGGCGGGCGAGTGGATCATCGCGGCCGGGCGTGTCGAACACGAGGAAGTCGTGGCTCTCGCCAAGCTCTGCGGAGAGGGCGTCGAGCTTCTCGGGGCTCGTGTCCTCATAGACCGTGAAGGTCGCGCTCGGCAGAGCGATCCCGCGTCGGCGTATGGTTTCGGCGCGGTTTTCGAGGTAGCGGTGCATCGTGCGCTGGCGGCTGTCGAGATCGATCGCGGCCACCCGCGCGCCCTGATAGGCAAGCGCAATGGCGACGTGAACCGCGGTGGTCGACTTGCCGGTGCCGCCCTTTTCGTTGGCGAAGACGATGCGATAGGGGGCGGCGGACAAGCAAATTACCTTTCTCAGAGTGGCGGGCCCACTTGCCGCAGGGCAGCACGCGCGGCTAGAGGGCCATTCCCTTTGCCGGGATTACTGGAGAGCCGAGGCGCGTGCAAATCCTGACAGCCGTCGAACCGCTTCGCAGCGCGCTTGCCGCGCTGAAATCGGGGGACAATTCTGATCGGCCGACCGACCGACCTGCCCTGGCTCTCGTCCCGACAATGGGCGCGCTCCACCAAGGGCACCTCACTCTGGTGCGCGAGGCGCAGCGCCGGGCAGCTCATGTCGTGGTCTCGATCTTCGTCAATCCGCGCCAGTTCGCGCCGCACGAGGACCTCGCCACTTATCCCCGCCAACTCGAGGCCGATGCCGCGCTGCTGGAGGCAGAAGGCGTCGATGTGCTCTGGGCGCCGACCGTCGAGGCGGTCTATCCACCGGGCTATGCGACGAGTGTGCAGGTGAGCGGGCTCGACGCGGTGCTCTGCGGCGCGGCGCGGCCCGGGCATTTCGACGGCGTTGCGACGGTCGTCGCCAAGCTGTTCAACCAGGTCCAGCCTGATATCGCGCTGTTCGGCGAGAAGGACTGGCAGCAGCTCGCGATCATCCGCCGCATGGCGCGCGATCTTGATCTGACGCACCCGCGCGCCGACGCGATTCTCGGCGTGCCGACAGTGCGTGATGCGGACGGCCTCGCGATGAGCAGCCGCAACAAGTACCTGACGGCTGAGGAGCGCGTGGCCGCCCCGGCGATGAACCGGGCGATGCGCGCGGCGGCTGAACGCATCGAGGCGGGCGAGCCGGTCGCGGAGGCGCTTGCGGCGCTGCAGGCTGCGGTGCTGGCTGCGGGCTTCCGCAGCATGGACTATGCCGACTTTCGGGATGCGTCGACGCTGGAAGCGCTCACCGCGTGGGATGGCCGCGCCGCGCGGCTGCTGGTGGCGGCGCATATCGGCAAGGCGCGGCTGATCGACAATATTGCGGTCGGCAGTTAATCGCCGCGCTCTGCGAAGGTTTATCCGGTGATCACACGGCTTGCGATTGCTGGATACCGCTCGCTCCGCGATCTGACGCTGGAACTGGGCCAGCTCACGCTCATCACCGGGCCGAACGGCAGCGGCAAATCAAGCATTTACCGCTCGCTTCGCCTGCTGTCCGAAGCGGCGCAAGGCCGGCTCATTGGCTCGCTCGCGGCCGAGGGTGGGCTGCAGTCCACCTTGTGGGCGGGGCCCGAGAAGTTCAGCCAGGGCATGCTGCGCGGTGACACGCCAGTGCAGGGCACGCGGCGGTCCGGCCCGATCAGTCTGCGCATGGGCTTTTCCAGCGAGGACTTCGGCTATGCCATCGATCTCGGTTACCCGGAGCCCATGCATCCCTTTCAGCGCGATCCGGAAATCAAGGTCGAGGTGATGTGGACGGGCGAGCTGCTGGGCCGCGCCAATCTGTTTGCCGAGCGGCGCGGCCCGGTGGTGAATCTGCGCCGCTCGGATTCGGGGGAATGGCGTTCGAGCCTGACGAACCTCCTGCCGTTTGACAGCATGGTGACCCACTGTGCCGATCCGGTTGACGGGCTCGAGCTGCTGCTGATGCGCGAGCGGATGCGCAACTGGCGCTTCTATGACAACTTGCGCACCGATGCCGATGCGCCTTCGCGCCGCCCGCAAGTGATGACTTATACCCCCGCCTTGGCGAGCGATGGTTCGGACCTTGCCGCGGCAATCGCGACGATCATTGCCATCGGCGACCGCGAGGCGCTGGACGAGACGATCGACGATGCGTTTCCTGGTTCGGAGGTTTCGGTCAGCGGCGAGGATTACGGCGTGGTCGAGATGCACCAGTCCGGCCTGCTGCGCCCGCTTTCGGCCAAGGAGCTTTCAGATGGCACCTTGCGCTACTTGCTGCTCGCCGCCGCGCTCCTTTCGCCGCGCCAGCCCGAGATCATGATCCTGAACGAGCCCGAGGCGAGCTTGCACCCCTCGCTGCTCGATGCGCTGGCGCGGCTGCTGCGCCGCGCCTCGCGCAGTTGCCAGATCGTCGTCGTCTCGCACAGCGATCGCCTGATCGAAAGCCTGCGTTCCGGCTGGGAGGTGCGCGAGGTCACGCTTGAGAAGCGGCTGAGCGAGACGTGCATCACGGATCACGAGCCGCCGCGCTGGGTATGGCCGAAGCGGTAGTAGCGGTGGTAGGTGACCCCATGGCCCAAATTCACAAGCTGTCAGGCATCGTCGAAGTCGACGGTCTTCCCTACGAGTGGGAGCTGCGGAGCGAGCCGCAGTGGAGCGAATCGCAATCGCGCAATGGATCGGAGGGCTGGAAAGGCATGACCGTCGCCTTGCAGCGCAAGCATACACAGCGTGGGGCCCTGCTGGAATTTCCCCCGCCCAAGCGTTTGCTCAAGGGCATGCAGCGCGGGCGGCTGCAGATCAGCGACGCGGTTGTTATGCGCGGCATCCGGGCGGCGTTGGACGCCGGCTGGGATCCGGAATCGCGCGGCAAGCCGGTGGTGTTCATGGTCGATGCGGATGGCAACTAGGATGCCCCCGGTATCGAAAGCATGGGACGGCGCGCAGGTCCGCAAATGGCTTGCCAGCCGTCTGGAAGCCGCGCGTCAGGATCAGATTGTCGCCGACAAGCAGGGCTATTCCGCGCAGGATGATTACGACAAGGCGGCGGCGGAAGAGTGGGTTTGCCAGGCCTTGCGGATCGCGGCGGGAAAGGATGATCAGGCCGTATTGGCCGATCGCCTCAAGCATTTGCTCGGCCAGGAGGACTATCCGGCCACGGGGATCTACGATGACCGGCGCTTCGAGCGGTATGTCCGGGCCAATCTCAGGAAGCTGACAAAGATGGCCAAGACGGGCGAGGGTTTCGAGAACACGCTGCGCTATCAGTGAGCGCTTTGCCGCTGCGGCGGGACGACTTATGGAACGCGCCATGCAGAATCGACAGGATCACTTCGCATACTGTGTCCAGCTGTTCGGCGGCACCACGGCCTTTTCGCGCCGCCTTGGCATCGATGAGCGCGCGATCCGGCGGTTTATCAATGGCGAGCGGCCGATCAGCGATGGCCTGCTGGCGGATACGGCCAAGGCCTTGCGCGCGCTCGGCGCCGAAGCAGCGGAGGCTGCAGACCTGATCGAAGCGTGAAGCGTCAGGGGCTCCCGCTTCCTTCGGCAACGGCGCTTTTCATCTGCGAATAGGCCCGCTCGCGCGCCTCGGGCGGCAGCGAGAGGAGGTATCGGCTTGCTTCCTTGTAGGTCAGGAAGGGGTGGCCATCGGCGGTGATGGGCACGCTGCGGCCATTGAATATCCGGCGCAGGAAACGCCGCTCTGCGCGGCCCAGCAGGGAATCGGATGCTTCGGTCATGGCGATGTCCTGGCGTTGGGGGGGCGTATCAGAACAGGCTGGCCTGCGCCGGCCCCGGTTCCTCTCCCGGGATCTCGCGCATCCATTCATCCCCCAGCGGTACCTGCATCGCCGCTGCGCCATAGGCGTCGGCGCTGAGCCAATGGCCGAAGGCCGCTTCGGTGTGCAGGATCACCGGCATCGCCTTCGGGTGGATGCGGCCGACCGTCTCGTTCGGCGCGCACGTGAGGAAGGCGAAGCGCGGGCCCTGCTCGGTGGGGCGCCACAGGCCGGCGAAAGCGAAGAGCGGTTCACCCTCCCGAGAATCAGCGCGCAGATCGAACCAGTGCTTGCGCTTTCGCCCGGTCTGCGGATCGGGGACGGCTGACCACTCCGAAAAGGCGGTGACGGGGACGAGGCAGCGCCGCGCCGGGTCGGCAAGCGCGGCGCGCCACATCGGCGAAGCGAGATTGCGCACATTGGTGATCGGGCGCTTGATATCGCCGAAGGGCGGCCAGCCCCAGCGCATCCTGGCAAGGTGCCGTCCTGAGCCTTCGTTCACCACCACCGGCGCTTCGCTGTCGGGGTAGATCTCGGTGAGCGCGGGAAGATTGCGCCCGGCGCTATCGGCCCGGAAAAGCTGCGCGATCGCTTGCGCGTTGCTGGTCATGCGATAAAGATTGCACATAGGACAAGAATGATAGCGGGAGAGAACGCGATGGCCACCCAGATCCGCCCCAACATCCATTGCAGCGATGCCGAATGGCAGGCGCGGCTGGAACTGGCGGCCTGCTACCGCATCTTCGATCTGATGGGCTGGTCCGAATCGGTCTACAATCACATCTCGCTGCGTGTGCCGGATAAGGAGGGCGCCTTCCTCATCAATCCGTTCGGGCTGCTCTATTCCGAAGTCTGCGCGAGCAACCTCGTCAAGATCGACATCGACGGCAACAAGCTGGATGACAATCCGCACCCGGTGAACCTCGCCGGGTTTACCCAGCACGGCTATTTCCATCGCCACCTCGATTGGGCCCACGCCATCTGCCACGTCCACACCACGGCGACGATGGCGGTGTGCAGCCTTGAGGAAGGGCTGATGCCGATCAACTTCTATGCCTGCAATTTCATCGGCCGGCTCGCCTATCACGATTTTGAGGGCATCACTGTCCGTGCGGAGGAAGGCGAGCGCTTGCTGGCCAACCTTGCCGACAAGAATATCCTGATGCTGCGCAACCATGGCCCGGTCGTGATGGCCAAGTCGCTCCAGGCGATGTTCATCCAGCAATGGGCGCTGCAGCGCGCCTGCGAGATCCAGATGGCGACGCTTTCGATGGGCCGGCCGCCGATCATGATTTCGCAGGATGTGATCAACGTGCACCAGCGCGATCTCGCTATGGCGACACCGCCCGGTGGCGGGCCCGGCGTCGGCGATTTCAACGCCTGGGTGCGGCGGATCGACCAGATCGACCGTTCCTGGCGGGATTGAGCGGCTTGCAGGCGGGGCAGACAGCACGCTAGTCGGGCTCGGCCATGGCCATCCTTACCGTCAACAACCAGCCGCTCGAGATCAAGCTCGAGGCTGACACGCCGTTGCTCTGGGCGCTGCGCGATGCCGCCAATCTGACGGGCACGAAGTATGGCTGCGGCACCGGGGAATGCGGCGCCTGCATGGTGATCGTCGACGGGCAGGCGATGCCGAGCTGCACGCTTTCGCTGGGGGAAGCCGAAGGGCGCAGCGTCACCACGATCGAAGGCCTCAGCCCCGATCGCAACCATCCGGTGCAGCAGGCCTTCGTTGCCGAGCAAGCGATGCAGTGCGGCTTTTGCACACCCGGCCTGGTCATGGCCGCTGCCGCGTTGCTCACCCAGAACAGCGATCCGACCGAAGCCGATATCAAGGCGGCGATTACCAATATCTGCCGCTGCGGCGTCTATCCGCGGCTTTTCCGCACCATCCAGCGCGCCGGGCGGATCCTGCGCGGGGTGGAACCGGGCGTACCGCTGCCGGTGCCGACTACATCGACAACCCCGGGCTTGTAAGGCTCAGGCCATGCGGCTGGCGCGTTCGGCCAGCCGGTCCACTGCGGCGGCATGGATCGCAGGCGCTGCTGCCAGCAAGCCGAAGGCGCGCGGATCACGTTTGTTGTACGCCAAGGGCGCGCCGAAGGCATCGCTGACGGCGGCACCGGCCTCGCGCGCGATGAGCGCGGCGGCGCCGATGTCCCACTCATAACCCCAGCGCAAGGTGGCGAGGAGATCGGCCTCGTCGGCGGCGACCATGGCGATGCGCAGCGCGATGGAATTGGGCTTGTCGACGAGCACGAGGTCGTGATCGACGCGGGGGAGCGCATCGGCAGGAACGCGCGCGCCGGTGAGCGACTGGCGGCTGCTGGCGGTGAGAGGGAGGCCGTTGCGCGTGGCGCCTTGCCCGGCGACAGCGAACCAGAGCTCGCCGCGCGCGGGGGCATCAAGCGCTCCGATCAGGGGGCGGCCTTCGGAAATGAGCGCGACCGACACGGCCCAGCCGGGGCGGCCGCGCACGAAATCGCGGGTGCCGTCGATGGGATCGACCAGCCAGCACAGGCCCTTGTCGAGTCGAGAGGGCTCATCGGCGGTCTCTTCTGAGAGCCAGCCAGCGGACGGCAGCAGCGCGCCGAGCTCCTGCTTGAGGTAGCTGTCGACCGCGAGATCGGCGGCACTGACGGGGTTGTTCGGCGACTTGTCCCACACTTCGAGCGCGTGGCCGTGGCCGGGCCAGCTGGCAAGCGCCAGGCGTCCGGCTTCGGCCATGATGTGGCGGAAGCGGTCGAAGTCGATCATCGCCTCCCGCGATGCGGGTTTGGGCCGCGTAGCGCAAGGGACTCTCGGGGCCAGCTGCGGCTCAATGCATTCGTATTCGGCGAAGTCGGCGATGCGCAAGGCAGGAATGCATCTGCGCAGGTACGATTGGGGTGTGCGAACCCTTTTCAAGCCTTTAGTCGTGTGCTTAAGGCAGCGCGACTTGCCGGATTCAAACCGCTTGCACTCATTCTCTCACCCACGGGGTTCACGCATGAACGTTCATGAATATCAGGCCAAGGAACTGCTCAGCCGTTTCGGCGTCGGCATTCCTGCGGGCATTGCTGCCCTGACTGTGGAAGAAGCGGTCGCCGCCGCGAAGCAGCTGCCCGGACCGCTCTACGTGGTGAAGGCGCAGATCCATGCGGGCGGGCGCGGCAAGGGCAAGTTCAAGGAACTGCCGGCCGATGCCAAGGGCGGCGTGCGGCTGGCGAAGTCGGTCGAGGAAGTCGAGGCGTTCGCGAAAGAGATGCTCGGCAACACGCTGGTGACGGTGCAGACCGGCGCGGCGGGTAAGCAGGTCAATCGGCTCTATGTGACCGATGGCGTCGATATCGCCAAGGAATACTACCTCTCGATGGTGGTGGACCGCGCGACCGGCCGGGTGGCGATGATCGTCTCGACCGAAGGCGGCATGGACATCGAAGAGGTTGCGCACAGCACCCCTGAAAAGATCGCCACGATCACGATCGATCCGGCGCAGGGCTTCATGCCGCACCATGGCCGCGCCGTGGGCTATGCGCTGAAGCTGACGGGCGAGCTCAACAAGCAGGCCGCCACGATTGCCAAGCAGCTCTACACCGCGTTCATGGCGCTCGATTGCGACATGCTCGAGATCAACCCGCTGGTGGAAACGAACGACGGCAATCTGCTCGTCCTCGACACCAAGATGAGCTTCGACTCGAACGCGCTCTATCGCCACCCCGATGTTGTTGCGCTGCGCGACGAGACCGAGGAGGACCCTGCGGAGATCGAGGCGAGCAAGTACGACCTCGCCTACATCAAGCTCGACGGCAACATCGGCTGCATGGTCAACGGCGCGGGGCTTGCCATGGCGACGATGGACATCATCAAGCTCAACGGCGAATTCCCGGCCAACTTCCTC